>Ga0209121_10000245_pt1 | contig 57826 bp, 52 predicted proteins | sample Cruoilmetagenom3_FD_187292 | JGI IMG/M metagenome (GOLD analysis project Ga0209121, IMG submission 187292) | Oil polluted marine microbial communities from Coal Oil Point, Santa Barbara, California, USA - Sample 3 (SPAdes) (version 2) | ecosystem: Environmental > Aquatic > Marine > Oil seeps ...
GGGGGGGAGGGTGATCGTGGATCTGGATGCCGGTGATTGCTGCGGCTGCTGTGGTTGGGAGGTGGGGGGAGAGACCAGGTAGACGGTGGGTACTACTACAGGGGTGCCGATGAGGACGGGGCGGAGGAGAAAGGAAGAGACCCCTAGACAGTAAACGAGGAGGGTAGCCGTAGTGATGACCGCCAGGAGGCTGTAGAGCCGCTGCCGAGATACGCTTTGCCCTTTATACCAGCGAAGGAACTTTCTCAATAGCGCTTCTTTCCAATGCCCATAAGATGCGCCCTGGGAGGTAAGGTCACTTCTGGGCCAGCGCCCCAACTGAGAGGGGCCAAGGCGGGACTATGCTAGCATCGGCGAGGCCGCTTGTCAATCTCTCTCTTTGACAAGGGCGGGCGGAAACCGTATCATTGAACTAAGGGTGGGGTTTCTTTGTGCTTATAGTGGGGTTCTAGATGCGTTTTCGTTTGAAGCCCGAGGAGGGCTGGCTATCGGTTTTCTTTCTGGGCATTATGCTCTGCAGTGTGGCCTGGGCCATCGAGGAGGCCAACTGGGCAGAGGGGCTCTCTATCCTTCAATGGAGCATCCTGGGGGGGATGTTCCTGGGGCTGCTGCTGGCCCGACTGGAACTACGTAGGCTCTTCGCCCACCCGTTGAGCCTGATCTTGGGAGCCTCTTGGCTACTCTTCCTCATCCTCCGTTTCGTGGCTCCCAGCCTGGGCTGGCGCGACCGGTGGGAGATCTTGGCCGCTCGTCTCCTCCATTGGCTGCGAATAGCCCTGGGGGGCGGGGTGAGCGAGGATAACTTGGTCTTCCTCATCTTCATGGTGGCCCTCACCTGGATAATAGGGTACCTTTCCGCTTGGTTTCTCTTCCGCTCCCACTCCGCCTGGCCAGGGGTAGTCTTAGCCGGAGTGGCGATATCAATCAATAGATACTATGGCCCTCCGGAGTTGAATCTCTGGCTCATGATCTATCTCATTCTTGCCCTCATCTTGCTGATCCGAGTCACTCTAAGTGGGCGGGAGAAGGAATGGAGAGAGGCTAAGGTCATCTATCCACCCGACAGCGCTCTCGACTTTCTCCGGGACGGGGCTATCTTCTCCTTAGTGGTACTGGCTTTAGCCTGGCTCATGCCCATCACCACCTTGGACCTCTTCCTATCCCCAAATTGGGGGAGGGAGAGCCTTTGGGATAGGGCACAGCATCAGTTCAGCCGGCTCTTCTCCTCCTTGCGCGGTTATGGGACCAGTGCCTCTTACGCTGCCTTCGGCGATAGGTTGACCCTTCATGGGGCGGTAGAACTGGGCAGCGAGGTGGTGATGGTGGCCCAGGCACCGGCGGGTCGTTATTGGCGGGCCATGGTTTATGACGAGTACGATGGCCGGGGCTGGAGCAATACAGATGACGAGATCATGGATCTCGCTCCCCAGACCGAGATGCCTCGAGAGGGGATCGACTTCATTCGCGAGGAGGTGACCCAGCGGATTACCCTCTATCAGCCTACGGGAGGGCAGTTGTTCTTCGCTGGCCAGCCTATATGGGCTGATCTACCGGTGGAGGCTCGGATGAAAACCTACCAACTCTGGTGGGAACGAGGTGGGGAAGGGGCGGGGGTGAGCCGGGAGAGGGCAACCGGCATCTCCTCCCTCACCAGTAGAGTCCCAGTAGGCCCTAACCGTCCCTATGTTATTGTCTCCTCCCTCTCTGCGGCCAGCGAGGATATGTTGCGCCAGGCGACTATGCTGCCTGAGTGGATCGTTAATTATTTGGGTGCCGTGAGATTCGTGCCCCTGAGTCTGAGGGAAAACCCCTCTATCAAATACCCCTCTTGGGTCACTAGCCGGTACCTTCAGTTGCCACCCACACTGCCTCAACGGGTGAAGGAATTGGCCTTCGAACTCACTCGAGAGTACGATAACGTATATGATAAGGCGGTCGCTTTGGAGAAATATCTCCGCCAGATCACCTACAACGAGGATATCGAGGCCCCGCCTCCCGACCGCGATGGGGTGGATTACTTCCTCTTCGATAGCCAGGAGGGGTATTGCGACTACTACGCCTCAGCCATGGCGGTGATGGCCCGGGCGGTGGGCATACCGGCGCGGATAGCCGTGGGGTACGCTGGTGGAGAGTACGACAGGGAGTTGGATGGCTACCTGGTGCGACGCTCCAACGCTCATGCCTGGGTGGAGGTCTATTTTCCCGACTATGGCTGGATCGAGTTCGAACCTACGGCTGGGGAGCCACCCATCGTGCGGCCCAGGCCGTTGAGCGAGGAAGAGGCGGGGGGCGAAGCAGAGAGGCCAGGGGGGGAAAGCCCCGATTTTCCGGGAAGGGAACCGCCGGAGGATCTGGAGGTACCACCTCCTGGTGCAGCGCCGAGAGCCCCTTGGTATAGAGTAGGCATCTGGTGGCGGGTTCTCGCTATCCTCCTTCTGGCCTCTGGTTCGGTCTTTGGTTTCCTCTGGTGGAGACGGATGAAGGAACTGCCCACGGCGGAGACTCTCTTCAGACGTATGGTCCTCTATTCTCGCCTTTTGGGTCTCAAGCCCCAGCCGACCCAGACGCCTACGGAGTATGCGAGCCTGCTGGTAGAGGATGTTCCCGAAGCCAAAGAGGGTGCCTTCCGTCTGGCTCAACTCTACCTCCAGGAGCGGTTCAGCCGGGAGGGGATAAACCAGGCGGAGGGGAAAGAGGCCAGGGAAGCCTGGAGTCGCCTATATCGGGCTATCTGGAGATGCACGGTGAGGAGGGGGTTCCTGGCTATCCGATCAGTCGGTGGACTCTTTGGAAGAGCCCGCTGAAGGATTCATCGTAGACCATCTCTGGGCGGCGAGGACGGGGGAGATCGATAGGGACGATAGCCTCTATATGCCCCGGCCGGGGGCTCATGATTAGAACCCGGTCGGCTAAGAATATCGCCTCTTGAATGTCATGGGTGACCATCACCACCGTTTTTTTGCTCGCTTCCCAGATGCGCAGAAGTTCTAGGTTCATCTGCTCCCTAGTGATGGCATCCAGTGACCCGAAGGGTTCGTCCAAAAGAAGGATGGAAGGGTCATGGATGAGAGCCCGGGCGATGGCCACCCTCTGTTGCATGCCTCCCGACAATTCATGGGGGTAGGCGTTCTCGAACCCCCAAAGCCCCACCAGTTCTAGGAGTTCTAAGGCTTTCTCCTTGGCCGAGAGGCCGTTTTGTTTTTGTATCTCCAAAGGGAGAGTTGCGTTGCCAAGCACGGTGCGCCAGGGAAGGAGGCTGGGCGCCTGGAAGACGAACCCCACCTCCCGGCGGGGCTTGCTCAGGAGGTGGCCGTCGATATATATCTTACCCTCTGCCGGTTCCAGGAGCCCCCCCAGGATGCGCAAAAGGGTCGTCTTCCCGCAACCAGAGGGGCCTAAAATGGTGACGAACTCCCCGGCCCCTACCTCAAAGGATATGTCGCGAAGGGCTCGCAATACCCCATCGCGGCCCAGGTAAGCCTTTTCGATCCCCTCCACTACTAGTATCGGTCTCGTCATAATTGAGTTATGAACTGGTTGGTGAACATCTCCCTCACATCGGTTTCTTTATCTATGAGGCCAACGTCGAGCATGAACCGTTGAGAGGCCTCCCAAGCGTGGGGATCGGAGTAGCCCAAGGGCTCGCTTCTCCAGAAGGGGATGGTCTCTTGGAGCACGGAGAGTTGGGCCTCCCCCATCTCGGGGACATACTTCTTGCTTATCTCGAAGGCCGCCTCTGGGTCCTCGATGGTATCCTGCAGACCTCGTAGCGAGGCCCGGACTAGCCGTTCTACCAGGTCGGGGTGTTGGGCTATCGTCTCCTCGTTGGTGATGAGGCCGTTGGAGACCAGATCTATATAGTCAGCCACGTAGAGGGTGTGGGGCTCATACCCCTCCTGCCGGAGTTGTACCGGCTCGTTATTGGCGTAGACCACGGCTGCTTCCACCTTCCCTTCGGTGAGGCTGGCTACCTGGGTGTAGCCGATGGAATCGAGGGGGATTTCCCCCTCCGGTATCCCGGCGGCGTAAAGCAAAGCCCTCCAGCCTATATAATTAGCGCCATAGAGGCCCGGTGTCCCCACCCTATGGCCGATGAGGTCTCTGGGCTCTTCCAGGGGCACCTCCAATGAGATGACCGCTATGGGGAACCTCTTATAATAGGTCATCACGTAGACCACAGGGAGTCCCTGGCTGCGGGCCAGTATCACCTGGTCTCCAGAAGCCACGGCGAACCGGAGTTCCCCCTGGCCCACCAGGCTCAAAAGATCCGTCTCCATACCATAGTCGAACTCTATTTTGAGACCCTCTTGGGCGAAGTAGCCCTTCTCTAAGGCCACATAGAAGGGGGCGAACTGGACGTTGGGGATGTACCCCATAGCCAGGGTGATCTCTGAGGGCTTAGGGGAGGCCATTCCTCGACAGGCTGCTAACGAAATGGACAGAGCCAGAGGGATGCACCACCTTTTCATATCTCTTCTCCTATTGAAGTTAGTCGCTTAAGTGCGCTGCCAAGAGAGCAGTGCGCTCTCTAGAGCCACCACGCTTCCATATAGCGCCAGGGCGATGATCACCAAAGTGAAGAGGGCTACGAACATCAAAGGTGTGTCAAAGAGGCCGCGGGAGAGGTTGATCAAAAACCCTAACCCCTCGTCGGCGGCGACGAACTCCCCCACCACCGCTCCCACCACGGATAGGGTTACCCCTATCTTGAGTCCGCCCAGAAGCACGGGCAGGGCGGCGGGGGCCTCCAGCATGGTTAACATCTGCCACCGATCGGCCCCCAGAGAACGGAAGAGATCCACCAGTTCCCGCTCCACGGAGCGCAAGCCCACGATGGTGTTGACCAGCACGGGGAAGAAGACGATGAGGGCGCAGACGACCACCTTGGACAAAAGCCCGAAGCCGAACCAGATGACAAGTAACGGAGCCAGGGCCACAATGGGTATCGCTTGAGAGGCCACGATATAGGGGGAGATGAGCCGCTCTAAGGGTTGGGATTTGGCCAGGAGGTAGCCCAAGACCGTGGCCACCGAGAGCCCCAAGGCCAGACCCAGGAAGACCTCTAGAAGGGTCGATCGGGTATGATGCCACAGGGTACCATCTCTCAAAACTACCATCGACTTTCTTAGGACTTCCTGAGGTGGGGGTAAGATGAAGGAAGGGTATGAGCCTAGATAGACGACCAGTTCCCAGAGGCCCAGGAATATCAAGATAGCGATAAGTAGTAGCCAATACCTAAACCAAGGCCCAGAGGTGCATACCCTTCTCTTGCTCTTCGCCTCTTGTGTGAACATGAAAAAAGTCCCGCTAGGTAACACCTCCGGGACAGCACAAGGCAACTCTAAGTTGCAACCTTCTCCCATCCGGACTGTACCGTCGGCTCTGGCCTCTCACCAGATCTGCTTGCGCTCGCGGACTCAAGAGACCCTAGGTCTCTCATACCGCCGATCGGGAATTGGCAAACCTTTGGGCGTCTGCTTGCCAGTATAGATAACCTCAGGTGTGCCTCACCCTGCCCCGAAGGCTTAGAATATTTCTTTCTTTAATTATACGGCAAATGGCCGTTTTGTCAAATCATCAGTCGCGGAGTCGAGGGCGCTTGGTTTGGCGGGCCTTAAACTCTTTCAGTTGGCGCTCTAGGGTGTCGCGGTAGTCTCCCGAATCCCAGCGCAGCCCCTCTATGGCGAGTTTGAAGAGGTCGCGCCCGAAGGCTTCTGGCAGAGACAAACCAAAAGCGGAGGCGATGGTTATGGCGATCTCCAGGTTATGCACCACGCCTAAATCCACCCGCCCCTCTATCCTCTCATTGATCAAGACCAGAGGGGTGGGGACATTATTGTGTCTGCCGGTGAGGGGATTGGTGCCATGATCAGAGGCGATGATCAGAAGGCTCTTGGCCGGGTCGGTGGCCTCCAAGATCCGCTCCACCATGCGGTCGGCCTTCTTCACCGCCTCTATCACCCCCCGAACATCCCCCTTGTGGCCGGCGCTATCAACCCCGTTGTAGTTGGCCACCACTAAACCCCTGGGGCCGCAAGCCTCTAAAGTGGCGATGGTCTCCTGAGCGACGGCCTGGTCATCGTTGGCATCGATACCGTCCATCTCTAGATGGGAGATATCTAGACGATCTAAGCCCCCCACCACGATGGCCGCCTCGTTTTTGCCCACCGCGGCCACCGGGATGTCGGCCTGGCAGGCCACATCCCCGATAGTGGTGGCCGGTTCCCCCAAGTTAGTATAAGGTCGTCCCTTGGTCTCTTTCCCCGGGCGGTGAGCGATGACGTTTTGGCCAGTGCCCATCATGGCGTGGGCGATGGGGGTGATGGTGGTACCAGCGCCTACGATCTCGGTGTGGGCCACACCCACCGCCGTCCGACCATGCAGGCCGCTCATGGTGGGGGTGTTGCCTAGAGTGAAGTTGACCACATCCAGGCCATCGGTTATGAGGAGCACTACCTTGTCGATCATCGCCTTACCTGGTTGCACCATTTGTCCTCTCTAAATCCTTTTCTTTTGCCGTTCATCTCTATTCTATAGTACCCAGGAGCGTTTGTCAACTCCTCTCATTGGAGGCTGTTGAAAAACACCTCCTCGTTTAGCATAGTGGGAAAGAAGTTGATGCGCAGTGTGTCTTCCTGCCTTGTGTCCCTACAATCATTCAAACTCTAACCGTCGGTGGGAGAAATTGTCGATTGCCAAAGGATCTATCCCACTTTTTTAACAGTCTCCTCATTGACCGCTACTTATGCTCAATGGTATAATGAATTGGTGCATGACGATGATCCGACTTTGAATGTGTGGATGATGGAGATGCCTTCCTCTTGGGGTCATCTCTCTTCTCTCCGTCCAGCGGGGTCTCTCTCCTTCGCTTTTGTTGGGTTTTCGGCCCTTTAGCAGGGGTTAGAGGAGGCGTGGGTGGAATTTGGGGCTAGGCAAAGTTTCGCTCAGAGGATGCAGGAGACGATAAAAGAGCGAGGGGAAGCCGCGCCCGGCGGGGAGGTCAAATTGACCACTCGAGACCTGCATGTTCATTATGGGGGTTTTTGTGCTCTGCGGAATATCAACATGGAGATCAGGGAGAGGTGTGTCACCGCCATCATTGGCCCCTCTCTTTCTGGAAAGAGTTCTCTCCTGCGTGCTTTCAATCGGCTTAACGATTTGATCCCCTCTGCTCGCACCGAGGGCTCCGTATTCTTGGATGGCGTCGATATCTACCAGCCGGGGGTAGATGTGGTGGAACTTCGGCGTAGGGTGGGGATGGTCTTCCAAACGCCGAACCCCTTTCCCCTCTCCGTCTTCGAGAATGTGGCTTATGGCCCCCGAAGGAGGGGTCTGAACGACAAGGCTCGATTACAGGGGATCGTGGAGCGGAGTCTGCATCGAGCGGCTCTCTGGGAGGAGGTCAAGGATAAGTTGCATGAATCTGGTTTGGCTCTCTCGGGGGGACAGCAACAGAGGCTCTGTATCGCCCGTACCTTGGCCATGGAGCCGGAGGTAATACTAATGGATGAGCCCTGCCGGGCGCTGGATCCGATCTCCACCCTGAAGATCGAGGAGTTGATGCGCCATCTAATACGTGACTATACGATCATCATAGTGACTCATAATATGCAGCAGGCGGCCAGGGTATCGGATATAACGGCGGTATTGATGTTGGCTCCGGACAGAGCGGGTGAACTGGTGGAGTATGGGCTAACCGCGGATGTCTTTACCAGGCCGAGGGGCGAAAGGACGGAGGAGTATATAACTGGCCGCCTGGGGTAGCCTCGAGGGTGCGGGGAGAGTCGGGTTCAGCCAAATCGCCCGGAGAGGTAATCTTCCGTTCGCTGGTCCTGGGGGCGAGTGAAGATATCCTCTGTCTTGCCGTATTCGATCAATTCGCCCAGGAGAAAGAAACCGGTCCAATTGGATACCCGGGCAGCCTGTTGCATATTGTGGGTGACGATGACGATGGTATACTGGTCTCTTAGGTGGCGGATGAGTTCTTCGATCCTCAAAGTCGCAGTAGGGTCGAGGGCAGAGCAGGGTTCGTCCATCAGTATCACCTCTGGTTGCACCGCTAAGACGCGAGCGATGCACAGTTTTTGCTGCTGTCCTTCAACCAGTTCTGTCCCTAGCCTGTGCAGACCGCCTTTCACCTCATCCCAGAGGTCTGCCTGACGGAGGCTGCTTTTTACCAACTCGTCCAAGTGATTATGCAGGGCCAAGACGCGAGGGCCGAAGGCCACATTATCGTAGATCGACAAGGGGAAAGGGTTAGGTATCTGAAAGACCATCCCTACTCGGCGGCGGAGTTCTACCACGTCAACCCCAGGCGCGTAGATATCCTTGCCGTCCAGAAGCACCTCTCCCTCCAGGTGGGTGTTAGGGAGGGTTTCGTTCATCCTGTTGAGGGTGCGTAGGAAGGTGGTCTTACCGCAACCGGAGGGGCCGATGAGGGCGGTTACCTGACGCTCACCGATCTGGATAGATACATCCATTAAGGCCTGCGTTGGGCCGTAAAAGAAGTTTAGATGGCGAGTTTCGATCTTGTACACAGACATCGTTTTGTCTAGCCCGAGCAATTTTATCACATCGTTGCTGCCGAAGGCAACAGGCGAAAGGCGAGGCTCTGTGGCCTTAGCGATTAGGATCTCGCTTCTCCTCCTGTTTTTGGTTGGCTGTCGAGGTGGAAGGGGAGGGCGGGGGATCACCTTGGCTGGGTCGACCTCCGTCGAGCCCTTCGCCGAACTCTTGGCTGAGAGGTATATGACGGAGCACCGTGCGAGCCCGCCCATCAACGTTCAGGGCGGTGGTTCCAGCGCGGGGATCCAGGCCGCTCTATCAGGGAGCGCGGAGATCGGCATGTCTTCCCGCTGGTTGAAAGAAGAGGAGCGGGGGTTGGAGACTATCTTGATCGCCTGGGATGCCATCGCCATCATAGTTCATCCCTCCAACCCTCTCTCTGACCTCGCCTTGAATCAGATTAGGGAGATCTTCACTGGGCGGATAGAGAACTGGGCGTCCTTAGGTGGAGGTGACCGGCCGATCACCGTGATGACCAGAGAAGAGGGCTCAGGCACCCGAGGGGCTTTTGAAGAGTTGGTAATGGGGGGTGAGAGAATCACCCCCGCCGCCTTGCGCCAGGATTCCAATGGCGCAGTGCGGGTGATGGTGGCCGGGGATCCAGGTGCTATAGGCTATATATCCCTGGCGATCGTCGATGAGCGGGTGAAACCGTTGAGCATCGAGGGGGTATTTCCCTCTCAGGAGATGGTTTCCGGTGAGGCGTATGGTCTGGTGCGTCCCTTCTTGTTCTTGGCGGGGAAGGAGCCCCAAGGGTTGGTCAAGGAGTTCATAGACTATGTCTTGAGCCCTTCGGGCCAAGAGATCCTAGAAAGCGAAGGTTTAGTGAGGGCCGAGTGAGGGAGTGATGTTCCGAGAGAGGTTAATCCGGTATCTTTTGCTTCTAGTGGCCTTTTCCGCCCTGGGCTCTTTGGCCCTCATCACCCTCTTCATCTTCAAGGAAGGCCTTCCCTTAATAGTCAAGGTGGGCTTATGGCGCTTCATCTTCGGCAGCGACTGGTCGCCCTCCCGTGGCTCCTTTGGCATCCTATCCATGATCATAGGCTCTCTCTGGGTTACCGCTGGGGCCCTCATCTTCGGAGTGCCGCTGGGAGTGGCGGTAGCCATTTTCACCGCTGAGTTTGCCCCCCCGGCCTTGACGGCAGCGGTCAGGCCACTCATCCAATTGCTGGCAGGGATTCCCTCGGTGATCTATGGCTTCGTCGGTTTGACCGTTTTGATCCCCAGGATACAGCGTTATCTGGGGGGGCCTGGCCCCAGCGCCTTGGCGGGAGCGATGGTCCTAGCGGTCATGATCCTTCCCACTATTGTTAGCATCTCGGAGGACTCCATCAGAGCGGTGCCTCGAGAGTACCGGGATGGGGCATTGGCTTTGGGGGCCACCCAGTGGCAGACCATTTGGCGAGTGGTCCTCCCCGCCGCTCGTTCTGGCATCCTGACTAGTGTTATCTTGGGGATGGGACGCGCTATCGGAGAGACGATGGCGGTGATTATGGTGGTGGGGAACGCCTTGGCAATCCCGTTCTCCCCCCTGCAGTCGGTGACTACCCTCACCTCCAATATCGGATTGGAGATGGCCTATGCCACCGGCGACCACCGCCGGGCCCTCTTCGCCACTGGGGTGGTGCTCTTCGTGATAATCATGGCTCTCAGTATGAGTGCGAGCGTGATGAGTCGGGGGTCGGCTAGGAGGTAACCATGTCTGCCAAGACCAGCCAACGTGTAGCCAAGACCCTATGCTGGGTAGCGGGTCTCTCCACTCTGGCCTTGCTTTTCTTCCTCCTCTTCTACGTCCTCTGGCGGGGGTTGCCGGCGGTCAACCTCCGTTTCCTGCTCTCCAAGCCTGAGAGCATGGGTCGTTCCGGGGGGATATTTCCCACCATAGTCGGGACTTTGGCCTTGACCCTGGTGGCGATCGTAATCGCTGTCCCAGCGGGGGTGGGGACGGCCATCTACCTCACGGAATATACTCAAGAGAGCACCCTGACCCGCCTCATTAGGTTCGGCACCGATTCTTTGGCCGGAGTGCCCTCCATAATCTTCGGGCTGTTCGGTTTTGTTTTCTTCGTTATCACCTTGAAGATGAGTTGGTCGATCCTGGCTGGGGGGCTGACTCTGGCTATGATGATCCTCCCCACTGTAGTGCGCACCTCGGAGGAGGCTATTCGCGCTGTGCCCCACGATCTAAGGCAAGCGAGTTTCGCCTTGGGCGCCACCCGGTGGCAGATGGTGACCACAGTGGTCCTGCCCGGTGCCTTGCCGGGCATCGTCACCGGTATCGTCTTGGGCATAGGCCGCTCCATCGGCGAGACGGCGGCGGTGATCCTTACCGCCGGCTCTTCCCTGGGCCTTCCCACCTCCCTCCTCTCGCCGGTCCGCACCATGGCCGTGCACTTCTATATCCTCGCTCGAGAGGGCATCTCGGATCAGGCAGCGTGGGGCACCGGCGCCGTACTCGTCATTTGTGTCTTGTTAATCAATGTGGTGATCAACTGGCTGATAGGCAGAATGGTGGTCAGGAGATAGGCGCACCATCCTGAAGGTGAATAACGCTCGCCATTTGGCCTAGGCTAAATACCCCAACATACAGACGGCGGCTCGCTCTCAGAGATGATCGCTTTCTTGATGTTGAATTCGGACCGGGCAAATGTGTTGAGATCCAGAAAAGTGCTTTTTCCCCTCATTCCGATGTGGAGGGGAAAGCCGCTAGTTGAAGAGCGTCCTTTCTACCCCTGAAGAGGGCTTTTTGAGGGATTGCTGGCCTTCGGGTTGTGTGGTATACTGGAGTCTGTATGATTCGGATCCTACATTTCGCGGATCTGCATCTGGGCGTGGAGAATTACGGCCGCTTGGATCCAAGAACGGGGTTGAGCAGCCGCCTGGGGGATTTTCTCCGGGCCTTCGATACCCTCGTAGAATACGCCCTGAAGAACGATATCCATCTTGTCCTCTTCGCCGGCGACGCCTACAAAGGTCGAAAGCCGAGCCCTACCCTCCAGCGGGAGTTCGCCAAGCGGATCCGACGATTGGCAGAGGCGAAGATACCCGTCTTCCTCCTGGCGGGCAATCACGATATGCCCCGCGCCGCGAGCAGGGCCACCTCGGTGGAGATCTTCGACACTTTGGCCATAAGGAACGTCTGGGTGAAGGGTGTGCCAGGCACAGAGATCATCGAAACCAAAGGAGGGCCGGTTCAAGTGGTGGCTCTCCCTTGGGTGAATAGGGGTTGGCTTCTCTCCAAGGAGGAACATATAGGGAAGAGCCTCTTGGAGATAGATTCTCTCATTGCCGAGAAGTGGGAGAGGATCGCGGAGAACGAGATCGAACATCTCGACCAGGCGATCCCTGCTCTTCTTGTGGCCCACGGGACGGTTTTTGGGGCCGTCTATGGCTCGGAGAGGAGCGTGATCTTGGGTCAGGAGATCCTCATCCCCAGAAGCGCGGTCACCAATCCGGCTTTCGATTATGTAGCCCTGGGGCATATCCATAAGCATCAGGTATTGAATGAGAACCCTCCGGTGGTCTATGCGGGAAGTATGGAGCGAGTGGATTTCGGCGAGGAGGGGGAAGAGAAGGGGTTTGTGGTGGCCGAGATAGAGAAGGGCCAAGCAAGATGGGAATTTATCCCCCTGGAGGCCCGCCCCTTTGTTACCATCCGCGTGGAGGCCAAAGGTGCGGACCCCATGTCCCAGGTTCTAGAGGCCCTCTCTCACTTCGAGATAGAGAACGCGATAGTCCGCGTTCTCATCTCCACTACCGCTGAGGCTGCTCCCTTGATCAAGGAGAAAGAGGTGCGAAAGAGTTTGGGGGAGGCCTTTCTTGTGGCGAGTATCTCCAAAGATGTGGAGCGGGCTCCGCGCTTGAGGCTGGGCGGGCGGTGGGTGTCCCTACGGGATTCCGGGGGAGAGGAGATGCCTCCTCAAGAGGTGCTGGAGAGGTATCTGGAGGCCAAGAGAGTGCCCCCAGAGCGGGCAAGGGTGCTTCTGACCCACGCTAGAAAGATCATAGAGGAAGAGCAAAGATGACGCTACGAACGGAGATAGCCCAGGGGAGGATGATCGAGGGGGGCTGGCAAGAGAGGCCTCCCAACCTAGAAGTGGGGGCGCAGCCGTCATTTGCCGCCTTGCGGCCTCGCAAGGGAACTCTTCATATCCTGGTGGAGGTAGCGGGCCCCCCCAGGCGAGATGAGATCAGCCGCCAATTGGTAAATATCATCAAGGACGAATATTTCCGGGTCCCGGGAGGGATCACCAACGGTCTCCGGCAAGCGATACGAGCGGCCAACGGGTTCCTCTATCAACGGAATCAAGAACTTAGCGAGGGGATGCCCTATGTGGCGGGGATCTCCTGCGCGGTGCTGAGCGATGACCACCTCTATCTAGGCCAAGGAGGGCCGGCCTTCGCTTGTGTGGTCAGGGATGGTGAGATAGTGGCTTTCCCTCACTCACCCTGGGCCTGCGTTCGGCATCCTGAGGATGCCTCCCCGGCCCCTGGCCTGTCACGCGCCAGGACAGGCTGGCACGTACCGGGGCAGGCAGCATCCGAAGGAAGGGAAGAGGTCTCCGAGGAAGAGCGGTTGCCTCTCTCCCCCTTGGGCGTCGAGGAGCGGTTAGCCGAGGTGGGGCTTTATCACCACCGCTTGGAGGCTGAGGAGGTAGTGGTGCTCTCTTCGCCAACCCTGCCGGAACGGGCGAGCCAAAAAGAGTTCAGGGAGGCTCTGGCCCCCAGAGCCAAGGAAGCCCTAGCCAACCTGGCGGAACTAGTCGAGGGAGGGGACTTTTCGGCCATCGTTATAAAGGTCTCCGAGGAGATACCTCTCCCCCCTGAAGAGGCCGCCAGAGCCCCTGAGGTGGTGGCAGGGCTGGCTGAGGCCTGGAAGGGGTTCTCGCAGCGCCTCACAGAGAGCGACCTCTTAGAGGATATTGGGGGACAATTACAAGGTAGGCTTTCGGCCCTGGCCCAGGCTTTGGGGACCTTGACCCGGCGGATGTTGCCGGAAGAGTATGCACCGGAGCCCCGAGCCAAGCCCTCAGCACGGCGGGCAAGGCGAGAGCGCCTCACCCGTAAACAGAGGAGAAACCTGTTTATCATCCTTGGTCTCCTTCTGGTGGTGGGGATTGCGGCTGTTTGGGGGGCTAGCCGGTGGAGAGCCCAGGAGGCTCAAGAAGCCCTCTTCCAAGATATTCTGACCCAGGCCGAGGAACGGTTAAGGCAAGCCCTGGTTGCTACCGATCCCTCTGCGGCCAGGGAGTTCCTAGCCGCAGCCCAGAGTCTCTTGGAGGAGGCGAGGGAGATGAAACCCGAGCATCCCGACATCGAGGGGATGGAGTCGAAGGTGTTGGAAAGGCTGGACGAACTGGACCATGTGACGAGGTTGGCCCTTCGTCAACCTTTGGAGTTCCCGGAGGCCAGGAGCGCACCCCTCAGGGTTGTGGCCCGGGAGAACGATCTCTACATCCTCGATGGAGGGGAGGACCGGCTCTATAGATACCGTTGGTCGGAAGCCGCCCGCACCCTCCAGACACCCCCGGAGGGAGCGATCCTCATAGATTCGAAAGAGCAAGGGGAACTCTTAGACATCGTCTGGCTAGAGCCAGGAGGAGGGAGGGAGAGGGGGACTCTCCTCATCCTGAAGAGCGACGGCCTTTTGGAGTACGCCCCCTTGAAGGGCCTGTCTTCCCTCTCTGTGGTGGAGACCGCTAGTTGGCAGGAGCCGCGAAGGGCTGGGGGGTTCGAGGGGAACTTCTATCTCCTCGATGCGGGGGCTAAGCGGATCTTGAAATATTTGCCCGCAGGCCAGGGTTATAACTCGGCTCCTCTTCATTACATAGTCGAGGCGGAGTTCGAGAGCGCAGTAGATATGGCTATAGATGGGGATATATATGTTCTCTCGGCCGAGGGAGTGATCATGAAATTCACCGCCGGGGAGCGGGAGCCCTTCGTGGTTGAGGGGCTGGAAGAGGGGTTCGCGAACCCTCTAGCCATCTTTACCAACCCGGGGACAGATCATATATATGTGGTAGAAAGCGGGCGTATAGTGGAACTCAGTAAAGAAGGGCAGTTCGTGCGCCAACTTCGTCCCTCCCGTGAAGAGGAGGAGGCTTTCCAAGAGTTGAGTACCGTTTTCGTCGATGAGGGAAAGGGGAGGCTATTCATCCTCAGCGGTAAAAGGCTCTATCTCGCTGATCTACCGACAGAGTAGGTCTTTGACGGGAGGGGCTTCGCCCCTCCCTTTTTATGTGGTGCTTTCCCTATTTTATTGGTATAATTTTTAAGAGATTAGGATGGAGGTATAGGGTTGCGTCGGGCGATAGGAAGGGGAAGGAGCCTCGTCCCTTGGCTCTCTTTCTTGCGGTGGGCTTTGCCACTCCTTATCTTCCTGGCTGTACTGATGGAGCAGTTATTTCTTCGCCCCTTCACCGGTCAGCGGTGGCCCCGATGGAGTCTCTTCTTAAGCGTCTTCTTCTACGGGGTGGTGGGGCCTTTGGCCATCTGGCGGACCCTCACCTGGCTTAGAGGAACCCTGGCCGAGCAGGAAAGATCCCGGGATAGGATTCAGGAGTGGGAGGAGTATTCGGCCAGTATCACCAGCGCCTCGGCTGACGCCATCATCAGCCTAGATACCGAGGGCATCATCCGCACCTGGAACAGAGGGGCGGAATTGATCTTCGGCTACCGTGCCCAGGAGATGCTAGGGGAGCATTTCAGCCGATTAGTTCCCCAAGAACTCCTGAAGGGCGGCGAGTTGAGGTTAATAGCCCGGGAGATAGAAAAAGGAGGCTACATCCGAGACTATGAGACGGAGAGGATAGCCAAAGATGACCGGCGGGTGAAGGCGCAACTGACACAGACCCTTCTGCGGAATAAGGAGGGTAGAGCCATAGGAAGTTCTCTCATCCTGAGGGATATCACTGATCGGAAGAGGGCCGAAGAGGAGATCCTTCAACTCACCAGGGAGTTAGAGGAGAAGGTAGAGCAGAGGACCAAGAGGTTGGCGCGAGCCTATAAGGAACTGGAGGAGAGAAACGAGGAGTTGAGGCGGGTCAACGAGCAACTCCGAGATCTGGACAGACTGAAGTCGGAGTTCGTCTCTATGGTCTCCCATGAGTTACGTTCCCCTCTCACCAATATCAGTGGCGCTGTGGAGTTGCTTCTGGATTCCGGTTCGGGGGTGGATGAGAAGAGGATGTTAGAGGTCATAGGCGAGGAGAGCGCCCGTCTAGCGAGACTGGTTGAGGGGATATTGGATGTCTCACGGATAGAGGCTCGAAAGTTGGATTTGAAACGGGAGAGGGTTGACATGTTTTCCCTCTTGCAAAGGGTGGTAGTGAACCTTCAGGGTAGCACCTCCCTTCACCAGTTTGTCCTTCCACACGCCGATAGTTTGCCTAGGGTATGGGGGGATGAGGATCGGATCGCTCAGATATTCTTTAACCTCCTGGATAACGCAGTGAAATACTCGCCTCAAGGAGGGAAGATAACCGTTACCGCGGAGGCAGAGGGGAAGGAGATGGTCATCTCCGTCACCGACCAAGGGCTGGGCATCTCGGACAAAGAAAAAGAGCGGATCTTCAGGAAGTTCCATCGGGTCAACGGCAGCGATTCCCGCGAAACCTACGGGCATGGCTTAGGTCTTTACATAACCAAAGGGTTGGTGGAGGCTCAAGGGGGTCGGATATGGGTGGAGAGCAGTGTGGGGAAGGGCTCCACCTTCACTTTCACCCTCCCCTTGGCGGATAGAAAGGGCAAGAAGCCTCAGGAGTCGAGATAAGGGATGGAGGGTAGGGGGAAGATACTGGTAATCGATGACGACCGAACGCTCCTCGGACTCTTACGACAATCTTTGGAGAAGGCTGGCTACCGCTTCATAGGGGTGACGAACGGGATCGATGGGCTGCAGTCGGTTTACAAAGATCAGCCTGACTTGGTGATTCTAGATGTGATGATGCCCCGTATGGATGGCTGGGAGACCAGTCTCCGTATTAGGGAGGTCTCTCAGGTGCCCATCATTATGCTCACCGCCAAGGAGGAGGAGGCGGATAAGGTCAAAGGGTTCGAGTGTGGGGCTGATGATTATGTAACTAAGCCTTTCAGTTTCGCCGAACTGACGGCTCGCGTGGGGGCGGTGCTCCACCGTGCTCGTCGCGGGAAACCGGCTGAGACGCCTCGCGTCTATATCTTCGATGAACTGGTGGTGAATGTGGATCATAAGAAGGTGTCGGTGCGAGGCCAGCCCGTGGATTTGACTCCTACGGAGTTCGAGTTGCTCGCCTGTCTGGCGGAAAACGGCGGCCGTACCGTCACCCATGAGCAGTTGCTGGCTAGGGTATGGGGCGACGAGTACGTCGATACCGGCTATGTGAAGCGGTACATCTGGCACCTGCGGCGCAAGATCGAAAGAGATCCTAGTAACCCAGAGTATATAATCACCGAGTGGGGCTTCGGCTATCGCCTTGGTGACTGAGCCTGCCGCTCGGCTCTGGATGGGGTGGGGGAGCCCTCTCCCCTTTTTCTTGACCCCGTCCATTCCCTGTGGTATTCTTCCGCCATTGTAGTGCTCTTAGAGGTTTCGACCATGGCTAGGCCCCATCTGGTGCTTCTCCATGCACCTAGTGTCTATGATTTCCGAAAAGAGGCCATCCTATATGGCCCCGTCAGTGACGTTGTGCCCTCTACCCCTATCTTCGAGATGTACCCCATCGGATTTGTCACCTTGGCCGAATACCTAGAAAGACATGGCTTCCGAACCCGCATCGTCAACCTGGCGGTGCGGATGCTCAAGGATAGGGGCTTCGATGCCGAGGCGTTTATCGCTTCTTTGGACCCTCTGGCCTTCGGCCTCGACCTCCACTGGTTACCTCACGCCCAGGGAGCCCTTGAGGTGGCCAAGATCGTCAAGCGTCACCATCCCCAGACCCCGGTGATCATGGGTGGCTTCTCGGCTTCCTACTATCACCAGGAACTGGTGGCTAGACAAGAGGTGGACTATGTGTTGCGAGGCGATTCGACGGAGGAGCCGCTTCTGCAACTGATGAAGGCCCTAGCGTCTGGGGGGGCTCTTGACCGGGTGGCTAACCTGACTTGGCGGGACGAAAGGGGAGAAGTGAAAGTCAACCCCCTCACTTATCTGCCTCCCGACCTGAGCGATGTGGCGCTGGACTATAGCCACCTGGTTAAAGCCGTGGTTCGGGACCGCGACTTGGCCAGCAATGTCCCTTTCTTCAACTGGCTAGGGTACCCTATCATGGCCGGCCTCAGTTGTCGGGGTTGTACCCACGGCTGTGTCACCTGCGGGGGGTCAGCCTACGCCTCTCGCCACCTCTTCGGCCGGGAAAAGCCCGCCTATCGAAGGCCGGAGATGTTGGCCCAGGATATTAAGGATATTAGGCGCTTCAGCCGAGGCCCGGTCATCGTGTTGGGGGATATCCGCCAGGCGGGTATCGATCACGCACAGAAGTTGTTATCCTCTCTTCAGGGTACAGAGGGAGAAGCAATCGTAGAACTCTTCGCCCCAGCCTCACGGGAGTTCCTGGAGGAGATGGCCTCTGCCCTTCCCCACTTCGCTTTGGAGATCTCTGTCGAGTCCCACGACCCAGTGGTGCGTAGGGCCTTCGGCAAGCACTACCCCAACCGGGAGATGGAGAGGACGATGGAGTATGCCCTGGAGGCTGGCTGCCAAAGAGTGGATATCTTCTTCATGATCGGTTTGCCCAAGCAGACCCCTCGCTCGGTGATGGAGACCATCGACTATTGTGAGGTGTTGTTGGAGCGGTTCGGTGGGGATGGCCGCTTGCACCCTTTTATCTCCCCTCTGGCTCCCTTCTTAGATCCGGGGAGTGCAGCCTTCGAGGAGCCTGAGCAACATGGCTATCGCCTCTTCTATCGGACTTTAGAGGAACACCGTCAGGCTCTCCTCCTGCCCAGTTGGAAATACATCTTAAACTATGAGACAAGGTGGATGAAAAGGAGCGAGATCGTGGAGGCCACCTACGAGGCCCAACTGAGGCTTAACCGGTTGAAGGCCGCCTATGGCCTGATGAGCAGCGAGGAGCGTCTGGCCACCGAAGAGCGGATCGCGAAGGCAAAGGAACTGGTAGGGTGCATCGATCGCCTCTTGGAGATCGAAGAAGAGGCCCGGAGAAAGAGAGAGTTGCAAGCCCTCAAGCCCCAGATGGACAAGGTGAACTTCGCCACCCTGCCCGAGGATAGGGAACTGGCTTTGCCTGTGGGGTGGGGTAGGTGGAACCCCTTCTGGGCGGCCAGGCTCGTGGCTCAGGAGTGGTGGGAGGACCTTAAAGGCGGCAGATGAGCCTCTTCTTAGAGCCATTCTCTTAGGTTACCCTTGAGGGCAAGGGACGTTTTGGTGTATTATAGCCCGGGTATCAGGCCCCTGAACCGGCGTTGAAAAAGCGCACAAGTTGTGAACTTCTAGCGATAAGGAGGCCGAAAGTTATGACAACTCGATGGGGAGAGTGTTACGCCCAGCGGACGGAGCGGATGGGTAGTTCCGTCATCAGGGAACTTCTGAAGTTCACGCAGCAGCCAGAGGTGATCTCTTTCGCGGGGGGGTTGCCAGCGCCGGAACTCTTTCCGGTGAAGGAGTTCGAGGAGGCGAGTTGCAAGATCCTGCAGGAGAAGGGGCCGCAGGCTTTGCAATACAGTACCACGGAGGGCTACCCACCCCTGAGAGAGTTCATCGTGGAGAAGATGGGCCGTTATGGCATCAAGGCTACCGTGGATAACGTGCTCATTACCCATGGGTCTCAGCAGGCCTTGGATTTGATAGGCAAAATCTTCCTCGACCCCGGCGATACCGTCTTACTCGAAGCCCCCACTTATGTAGGTGGAATCCAGGCCTTTACCGCCTACCAACCCCGCTATATCACCGTGCCCATTGACGATGAGGGGATGAGGGTGGATCTGGTGGAGGAGGAGTTAAAGAAGGGCGGTCCCAAGTTCATCTACGTCTTGCCCAACTTCCAAAACCCGGCCGGCGTGACCCTCTCCCGGGAGAGGCGAGAGAGGTTGGTGGTTTTGGCCAACGAGTATGGCGTGCCCCTCATCGAAGATGACCCCTACGGGGAACTCCGCTATGAAGGCGAGCATATACCCCCTCTGGTGGTCCTCGACGAGAGGCATCTCTCTAAGAGATCTGGGGGTAAGGCTAACGCCGAGGGGTTCTTTGAGGGGAATGTCATCTACATGAGCACCTTCTCCAAGACCCTGGCTCCTGGCTTGCGCTTGGGTTGGGTGGTGGCTCCAGTGGAGGTGGTCGGCAGGCTGGTGCAGGCTAAGCAGGGAGCGGACCTTCACACCAGCACCTTCACCCAGATGCTAGCCTATGAGGTAGTGCGTACCGGTTTCCTAGATGGCCATGTGAGGGAGATACGGGAGGTCTATAGGGAGCGCCGGGATGTGATGCTTGAGGCTATGGAGGAGCACTTCCCGGAAGGGGTGAGATGGACGCGGCCCCAGGGAGGGCTTTTCCTCTGGGTTACGGTGCCGGAGGAGATAGACACGGCGCAACTCCTCAAGGAGGCGGTGGAGGAGAAGGTGGTCTTCGTGCCTGGCTTTGCTTTCTTCGCCGATGGTAGAGGGCACAACACCATGCGGCTCAACTTCTCCAACGCCCAGCCGGAGATGATCCGGGAGGGGATAAGGAGGCTGGGGAAGGCCATCGAGAAACGGTTGGAGAAGGCGAAAGCGGTGGCCTGAAGAAGGCAAGTGCTGACGAGAATGTAGGGGAGGGCATACGGCCCTCCCTCTGCTTTAGATGTAGCGTCAGGCTTTAGCCCCTGACCCAGATCAGTCAGGACAGGCTGACGTTAGATAGCCCTGTGGTGCCCACTGGGGGAAACGTCGCCCTAAAGGACGACGCTACGGAGGGTTTGACACTTCCCTACCTGAACTCCTTGTAGGTATCCTCTCTTCGCCGAGCGACCTTTGCGATGACTATCACTTTCTCTTTCTTCAAAATGGCGTAGACAACGCGGTAGTCACCGATCCGTATCCTGTGATATGGGCCTTTGATCTTCTCCACGCCATGGGGATGCGGGTTTTGAGCCAGGCCTTTGATGGCCTCTATGATCTTGGCCCTGGCATCTGGGGGCAGGTTTCGGATCTGGCGCTCGACTTTTCGGCTGGCGAGATCGACCCTATAGATCACCCCTGGCCTTCCCTCGGACCCCGAAGTCCTCGGGACGAGGGGCGGGACCTCGAAGGGCTAGTTCTTTGAGAAATTCGATGAAGGGGCGTCCGCGCCCGGCGCGGTACTCAGCCAGAGCCTCCTCCGCATCCCTAAGGTCCTCTATATTCTCCAGAAAGGGCAAGACAGCCTCGTACTCTTCGACGCTAATCAGAGCGGCCATCGGTTTTCCCTTCCGCTCGATGATGAAGCGCTCATTCCGATGGTAGGCCCGTTCCAGTTTGTCGCCCAGTTCCTTGCGCATTTCCATAGCGCTCACGACAGTAGCCATACCAATCACCTCAATTGCTATAATTCTATCAACTGCTATAATTATAGCACAAGCCTCGCTTCTCGTCAAGGGAAGCCGTGCTCCAAGATGTAGCGTGGCCTGTCCTGGCTGCAGTAGGGCAGGGGCTTCCCTATGATGCGTGTCGGGGAGCGTCGCCCTAAAGGGCGACGCTACGGGGGTATTGTAGGGGAGGGGCTCGTCCCCTCCCTCTGCTTTAGATGTAGCGTCAGGCTTTAGCCCCTGACCCAGATCAGTCAGCTTGCCCTGGTACTTGCCAGCCCGTCCTGGTACGACTTGGGCCAGGGGCCGGGGGACAAGCAGGACAGGCAAGGGCCTCCCCTACATCTGAGGCCACGAAAAAGGGCGACGCTACCGGGGGTATTGTAGGGGAGGGGTTTATCCCCTCCCGTTTTGTTCGATAGCGGGAGGCCACAAGGGCCTCCCCTGCGGGGTGTGTTGTATAGGGCAACGCTACGGAAAGCGTACGGTGAACCCCTTATGGTGAGCCAACGATCTCACCATCCTGTAGGAAACAGGTCGCCCAGGCCCTTGCCCAAGTCCCCCAGGGACTCACATCCGGTGAGCAAGGAAAGGGTCGCTAAGGCCCAAATGAGTTGTCGTTTAATCGATTTCACCTAAGCCTCTCCTTCTGTGCTGTCAGAAGTTGCCTTCCCCGGCCTACCATCGCCAGGGCAGGCTGACGCCACGAAAGCAGCCATCATCTTAGCAGAGTTTCGGGGGAGACGCAAAAAGAAGCGGCCCACAGGGTGAAGGGCAGGTAAGAAACCTGCCCTACGATGCTAGATCTGTTCGCGAGAAGGGTGGTCAGTGGGGCTGGCCGGGCACTCTATTCCAAGGGTTTATGGGGGCCAGCCCAAGAGGGCTTGCCGCGCCCCTTCGCCCAGGGCTTTGGGCCAGCCCAGGGGGGTTTGCCTTGACCGGCCCAAGGCGGCTTTCCTGGCCCCAGGCCTTGTTCTTGGAGTATCTCTCCCCAACCCTTTCCCTCTGCACGCAAGTCCAGCAACTCTTCCCCGGTGACGTCCCCCAGCACACTAGCCAGGAGGTAGGCCTTCATAATCTGGCCCCAGCCGAGGCCTTCCTCGCTGGTATGCCTTTCAACTAGGTTCTCCCAATCGAGACCGAAGAGCGTGCTCAGGAAGTAGGCTTTCATAATCACGCCGAAGCCTACCCCGCTCTCTTGGTAATCCATGAGGTCTTGGCACGTTACATCTTCGCCCATCAAGTCGGCGAGGAAGATGGCCCTGGGGTTGCACTCAGGCGGGGGCGGGTCGTCGGGAAGCGTGGCACGGCTGGGGGCAGCGGCGGCCGCAGGCCCAAAGGGGAAGAGGGTTATCAAGAGGCCACATATCAGGGCGACCAGGAGAAGTCTCTTCTTCATTTGTTCCTCCTAAGGTTGGTGCAGAGAGCGCCGGAGCGGGTTTTCTCTTATATTATACCGTAAAAATGGCGGAATAGATACGGCTTGTGGCCTATGCGGTGGGAGATGCCTTCCTTACCGGTCTTTGGAGGTAGTTAGACCTATGGTGTCCGTCAGGGGAAAGTCGCCCTAAAGGGCGACGCTACGGGGGATGTTGTAGGGGAGGGGTTTACCCCCTCCCAATATTTGCGGGAGGCCACAAGGGCCTCCCCTACATCTGACGCCACGAAAGATAGCGGAATAGATACGGCTTCTCGGCTTGGGCTCACCATCCTGTAGGATAGCAGAGTTTCACGGGACAGGCCCTGGCCCAGAGATGCCCCTGGCCTAAACCAGCCAGGACAAGCCCTTCGTTATGGGTTGGCGCGGGCTCGCTGGGTTGCGCCCAGCGAGCCCAAGCGCGAATTATCGTGCCACCACACAAGGCCAGAGTGGGGCGGGGCTGTGCGCCCCACTCCCTCCGTGTATTCAATTGGTTGCGCGGATCGAGCGGTTCCGTCCTGCGATCTACGGACAGAATCCGTCGCACGGCGTGACGCTCACGGCATCGAGGAACATACCAAAGGAATCCGCGGGCCCAGTCTCCACGAACTGCAGCCGCTCAGTCAGTTCATCTGCCTCGACCGGCAAGGTCGCAAGGGTCCAACCCGATGTGCTACCCTCCTCATGGCTATTGACCAACTCCCCGCCCCAGTACACCTCCAGCTTGCTTAGGTACCCACCGCGGGGGCTCCATGCATAGGTGAGGGTGTACTGCTCGCCGGGACACGTATCGAGGTCCTGGTAGATCTTGACGGAGGCCGGTTCGCCGTTCAGACCACCGCCGGGGCCGTCCCAGTCGGTGTCCAGCTCTGCGTACTGGTCGCCCTCATAGGAGGACACGACCGTGCCGCTCTTATGCAGCTCGAGGTGGGCGGGCTCCGGTCTCGTCGAGGTATCATAGCTGGTGTCGCCGTCATACCACTCCACCGTCCAGCCCAGGTCCGGAGTCCCAGAGTCGTAGATGTTCCAACCCTGGCTAGTAGTGACGACCGGTGCTTCAAAGCCGCCGTTGATCACTTCCGGCACATTGGTGCACTGCACTTTGTAGGTGAAGTAGGTGGCCCAGTTAGCGCCGGGGAAGTCGGGGCCTTTAGCCCAGGCGGTCTCGTCCGCCGCACACAGGTAGCAGGCTCCGACAGAGTCGAGGTCATAGCCGTCAGCATCTGGCTGGCCAAAGAGAAGCGGATCTGTGGCGTCGACCAGTTTCACCGCGTCGACGCAGAGTGAGTCATCTGGGATAGAGACGGTGCCAACACCACCGTCGTCGTGGTTGGTGACCGTCCCGGCGTACTGCTCTGTGCCATCGGCGACGACAGAGACATCCGCCACTTCGTCGGGGTAGCCAGGCCGTCCCCAGGTGACCTCGTAAGCCACGATGTCGTCACCGGGGCCGTTGTAAACGGGATAGTCGAAGCCCAGGACGATGTACCCATCACTGTCCGACACGAAGCCCAGGCTGTAAAAGCCCGTCGCAGGCGGGCTAGTTGATGCATCAGGCGCGCCGAGGGCCGCATTGGAGTCTGTTCGCGCGGGGTCGGTTACCGGTCCACCGCCTACCAGGGTTCCTTGGACGGAGTTCATGACCGTACTTGCCCACTGGGGCGAGCCGCAACCATCGCCGATGATCAGCAAGAGCGCGGCGTGCGCAGCGATGTAGACCGTGCCGTCAGGCCCTGCCCCGATCTCACTCAACGGTATCGTGTACGGGTCCTCAGTCACTCCGCCAAGGTCTTCGTGCTTGTAGGTGAACCGACCAGGGATGGGGTTGCCATTCTTCTGAGGGATGTCATTGGGGTCGGTGGCGACGGCCAGGTGTGTCTCGGTCATCACCCAGCCGGCGCTGGTTTCGAACTTCACGAAGAGGTTGTCCCCGTCGTTCCACACGGAGACTGTGCCCGCGTCGATGTCCTGACCTGCAAGAAGTGTCACTACGTGGGGATTACCTTCGCTATGAGCGAACGCGCCAAGCGGCAGCGCCGCCAAGAGCAGAGCCGCAACTAGCACTACAGGTATCCACTTTTTCATCTCTTCCTCTCCTTTGAGTTCTAAGAAGTCAACAGTCAAAAGAGCATATCCCCGCTGGACCTCACCTCCCTTCTCGAATTCTCGGTGTGTTCTTGACAAATTTGACCTCTAAGGATACAATAAGCGTGCACAAAGGGTGCTATGCACCCCGCGTGCATGGTCTCGGTCAGCCGCCACTGGCCGGGGCCACTTTTTGGTTTGTAACCCACTTAAAAACCGGCCTACCTCACCTTTGCTGGGTCGGATTTCAAATCCGACCCTAGCGTTTGTGTTGGTTCCGGCCGGTTTCACTATTGGCTCCCTGGGGGTCTTGTCCCACTTCTGTGCGGGGCCAAGTGACCACTCTACAACCCCCAGTTCATGGCTTCCGGGATCGTATTCGTTTTTGGAAAAGAAAAGCGCTAATCATCCGCTGCTGTAGCGACAACGATCGGCGCTTGTTACACGAGTCACTTCCCCCTTTCCTGGCCAACCCCAGCCCTTGGCCCGACAATTACCAGGGCGGGCCCTGGCCTAAACCAGCTAGGACAAGCAAGACAAGTCCACCACCCTGTGCGGAGGAAAACTATATACTCAATGCGAGTTTGGTGGGCGTTAGTGTTAGGTACCCCTCCGGTTTAAGTATCTAAATACAGTATAACACGCTACGATGTCTTTGTCAATAGGTCTGCCTTCACCAAACCTTAAAATTGGCCTTGCCCAGCGCCATTTGGTTAAGATTTGGTTAAAGTTTTGTTCTACCCCTTGACAAGCGGGGAATCTGTGGTATAATTAGAACAAATGTGCTAATAGGGTGGTGGTCAGCCAACGATGGTGTGCCAACACTGAGCCAAGGATCTCAGTGTCCTTTAGGACGATCACACCATCCTGTAGGAAGGTCGCATGATTGATGAGGGGTTTTTGGCTAGGGTGCGGGAGTTGGGGGTTCACGAGAGGGCGGTGCGGGCGCCTTCGCAGTTGAAGTCAGAGAGGACGCGGGTCTTCACCTCTTTGGAGAGGCTCTTGGCTTTCTTGGAAGAGTTGCCCGCCGAGGTGGAAGTAGAGGTGGCCCGCAAGGAAGATAGGTACGTCCTTTATATCAGAGAGTAGGTTGGGAATTCAATAGCCCCTTTTTGGGGGTATCTGCTCCCAGAGCGAATCCCGCGCGGGAGCCCGTAAGGGTTCTCGCGCTTTTCATTTCTGGTAGGGGGTGGCGATCTCTATGTCTAGGTTAGCGGTATCGGTTCTCCTGAGTTGGGCTTATGGGTTGGCTTTCGGGGTGCTTGCCGAGTGGGTGGTGAAGGGGAAACGGTTTGAGGAGGCCACAGATGGCCAAGGATAGAGAGAGTAAGAGGTGCGCCAAGCCCGGCTGCAAAGCCTGGGCTATGAGGGGCGAGGAACTCTGCTACGCCCATCTCCGTAAGCGGGGCCTCTATCGGCGCTTCTTTACCGAGGAAGAGGTTCGGGAGATAGAGGAGGTGGCCTCCTCGAATGAATTCACCCTCGACGATGTGATCGAGGTGCTCAAGGTGCTTATTGGGAGGGTATTGGATCGAGAGGAGGACCCCAGCAAGGCTCTTCCTCTGGTGGAGAGGGGGGTTCGGTCGCTGGTCTCAGCGCTGAAAGCGAAGCGGGCCCTCTCCGGCGAGGCCGCCGATGGGTTGGCGGCGGCCTTCGCTCAGGCGCTGGATGAGTTGAGCACGGAGTTGGGGATAGAGTTGTGAGGCATGAGATGTCTTTAGGTTTGGGAGAGGAGAGACTGAGGGAGGCTATACGCCGCTACAATCGCGCTAAGCGGCAGAAGGGCCTGACCATAGACCAGAAGCCGGGCTGCATCTATGGGATGCTCCTGGGGGACGAGGTGAAGGATATGCGAGAGGATCTAGAAGAGATAAAGAAGACCCTGAGAGGGGTTTACGTTTCCGTCTTTCTCATCCTGGTAGGGCTTGTCTTGGACATGGCCCTGCGGAGGATGGGGGTGATGTAGGGAGGGTTCGATGGATTTTCGAGAGCGATTGGCGGGGTTTCTTTTTGACGATGTCATCGAGCGGCGGGTAGAGGCCGCGGTGAAGGTGGTCGATGATAGGTGGTGGAGGCAGGTCTCGGGGGTGGCGGGGCCCCAGGATAAACCCTGGTATGAACTGGTCGATGATTTCGCCGACTCTTTGGAGGCCTGGCGGACGAACCCCTTGGCCTTTCGCATCGTGGGGCTCACCACCGATTATGTGGTGGGGAACGGGATAACCGTCTCCTCGGAGATAGGCTACCTCGACGACTTCATTCAGGCTTTCTGGAACCATGGGAAGAACCGGGTGCCCCTCCGCCTCTACCGCTGGTGTGACGAGTTGACCCGGGCGGGGGAACTCTTCATCGTGCTTCAGACCAACCCCGCCGACGGGATGAGTTATGTGCGCCAGATACCGGCGGCCAAGATAGACCAGATCGAGACCGACGAGAACGACCTAGAGAGGGAACTCCGGTATCACGAGGTGACGGCGAAGACAGGGGGGCGGTGGTGGTCGGCGGAGGATATCGAGGGGCCAGAGGTGTTGCATTACGCCATTAACCGCCCGGTGGGAGCGGTACGAGGACAGGGCGACCTAGCGCCCTTACTCCCCTGGCTGCGGAGATACAAGGAGTGGCTGGAGGATCGGGTGCGGGTGAACCGCTTCCGCAACGCCTTCCTCTGGAAGGTGACGGTGAAGGGAGCGGTGGGGGGAGACCTGGCGGGGAAGAGAACTCAGTATGCTAAGGCCCCAGAGCCGGGGAGCATCATCGTTACCGATGAGAACGAGACCTGGGAGACCGTTCAGCCCCGGATAGAGGCCCACGAGGCGAGGGATGACGGGAAGGCGTTACGGCTCATGGTGGCTGCTGGAGCGGGGATACCGCTCCACTTCCTGGCCGAGGGGGAGAGCGCCACCCGGGCCACGGCCGCGGAGATGGGCGGGCCCACCTGGCGCCACTACGAGCACCGGCAACTTTTCTTCTGCCAGATGCTCCTGGATGTGGTGAGCCGGGTCATAGCGCGGGCGCAGCATCTGGGGAGGCTGCCTGTGCCCAGGGGAGGCGATTTGCGGCTCTCTTATCAGACACAGAGGGTGGCCGAGGAGGATAGCGAGGCCTTAGCCAAGGCGGTGGCGGAGGTGGTGAAAGCCTTGGTGGCTATGAAGGAGCAAGGTTGGATCACCGACCGGCTGGCTATGGAGATGATCTACAAGTTCGCGGGGCAGAAGGTGGATATTAACGCCCTTTTAGAGGAGTTACCAAAGTAGGTCCCTTGGGGAAAGGAGGTGGAAGATGGGTTACAGATGTCCGAGGAGTGGCTGCGGGAGGGAGTTCGGTAGCGCAAGAGCGCTGGCCATACATATGGCTAAGACACACGGGGAGCGGAAGTCGCACTCCAAGACGGCCAGGGGAGTGGGTGGCCCGCCGGAGTTGAAGCCAGCGCTCAAAGCGTTGGGGGTAGCCCCCCAAGATGTCCTCGCCTTCAAGATCTATGATGACCGGGTGGTGGTCATCGAGGGGCCGGGGGGCAAAAAGCGTACCTGGCAGAAGCCAAAGGAGGAGGTGGTGAGAAGTGGAAGATAGACATCGTTTGCAGTTGGCGGCAGCCCTGGAACCGGCCGCAGGAGATGGCCGGGCGTATGAGGTGACCCTCATCCGGGCCGGAGAGACGCTGCACGGCTGGGTCTTCCCTCCCCAGGTGCTCAGGGGTTCTGTGCCCCTCTGGGAGGGGGTAACCAGCCTAGTGGACCACAGGCGGTATATGCAGCACCCCTCGGTGCGGGATGTGGTGGGGACCATCGGCAAGGTGCGGTTCGAAAAGGGAGCCCTCTTGGGGGAGTACCGGGTTCTTGACTCCGCCGACTGGCTTACCCGGATGTTGGACCAGATCATCGCTGACCGGGAGGCGGGACTCCCCGTCCCTCGAGTGGGGCTCTCGGCCGACATGCTGGTGAAGGCCCACCGCAACCATGAACAATATATCGCGGAGAAGATAGGCAAGGTCTTGAGCGTGGATGTGGTCTTCGACCCCGCAGCGGGGGGAGCCTTCGAGAGGGTGCTGAATAGCGTCTTGGCCATAGATGAAAGAGGAGGTGACGAGATGAGTGATAGAGATGAGATGGCGGCAATGGAGGGGAAATCGGAGTCCTCTCCCCACGAGGAGGTCCGAGCCCGATGGGAGGAGATGGAACGAGCACAATGTGCCCATCTCTTGCGGGCCAGCCTCAACGCCTCGGACCTTCCGGCCGCCATCAAGGAGGAGATCAGCGGCCGATACGAAGGGCGGATCTTCACCGTGGAGGAGTTGAATGAGGCTATCAAAGGTCAGGAGAACCTCCTGGCTAAGTTAGTGGAGGATGAAGTGATCAAAGGACTTGGAGAACCGACGCATCCGGTGGTGGGAGGGGTGTGGGACAGTTTGGATCGGATCCAGTTGGCGGCCGAGCGGCTGTTTGGAGTGCCTATCCCAGAGGCGCATAGCGATATCCCGAGGCTTTCGGGTATCCGCGAACTCTATCTCCTGCTCAGCGGGGACTGGGACTTTTATGGCCGCTTCTTCCCCGATAGGGTGCAGTTGGCTAACGTCACCACCAGCACCATGACTTCGGTGGTAAAGAATGCGCTTAACAAGGCGCTGCTTAGGGCTTACAACGCTCGGCCCAAGTGGTGGGCGCCTATCGCCTATGAGGAGGAGTTCCCCACCCTCAACGATGTCACCTGGATCAAGACGGGGGGCATCGGGGATCTGCCCACGGTGAACGAGGGGGCAGCCTACACCGAACTCTCCTGGAGCGACAATGAGGAGACCTCTTCCTTTGTCAAGAAGGGGGGCTATCTCGGCATCACCCTGGAGGTGATAGACCGGGACGATGTGGGGGCCGTCCGAAGGATCCCGCGGGAGTTGGGACAGGCAGCCTGGCGGACGCTCTCTCAGTTGGTGAGCAACCTCTTCACCGACAGTGCAGGGACGGGCCCGGTGCTCTCGGACGGGTACAACCTCTTCGATGCCACCAACCATGGCAATCTGCGCACGGCGGCGCTCTCGGCTTCCGAGTGGGATACCGTCATCCAGGCGGTCTACAAGCAGACCGAGCCCACCAGCAACAAGCGGCTGGGGGTCAGGCCCAAGTGCCTCTTGGTGCCCATCGAGTTGGAGAAGACCGCCTTGCAGATCATGCTCTCCGAGGGGGAGCCGGGGACGGCCAATAACGAGGCTAACGTCCGGCGGGGCTCGGCGGAGGTAATTGTGGTGCCGGAGTGGACGGACGCCAACGACTGGGCGGCGGCCTGTGACCCCTCGGAGGTGGAGGGAGCCTGCATCGGCTACCGGTTCGGGAAGGAGCCGGAACTCTTCATCGCCGATGAGCCTACGGTGGGGTCGATGTTCACCAACGATGAGATGCGGATCAAGTGCCGCTTCATCGTGGCTGTGGGGATCGGGGATTACCGGGCTCTGCACAAGAACAACGTAGCGTAGGAAGGGGACTCTCCTTTCCTCTGGGGTGGCGGAGCGCGGCGCTCACTGCGCCGTGCCCCGCCAAAGAGGTCACGGGTTAACCAGAGAATGAAGGGACCGATGCTGGTACTGGGTCTCCCTATTCAGGGCTGTGGTGTGTCGCTCGCAGGGCCTCTAGGATCTCCTTCGTCTCGGTCACATAGGCAAAGCCCAGGGCCAGGTTCTTCAGCGAGGCTAGATGGAGTTCTTCGTTGATGGAGCCGGTGGCGTCGAGGAGAAAGAAGAGTCGATAGTCGCGGAAGTAGGCGTCCCGGGCGGTGGATTCGCAGCAGAGGTTGGTCATTATTCCGGTGAGGACCAGGTCTTCCACTTTTAGGCAACGGAGGATCGTCTCTAGGTCGGTGTTGTAGAAGGCGCTGTAGCGATGTTTGTAGACGACCTTTTCTTTGGGCAGGGGGGAGAGGGCCGGGTGCACTTTGGCTTCCTCTGTTCCCTCGACGCACATCCCTTCCCACCACCACCCCATAAGACCCACATCGATCCTATCTGGGTGATGGACGTGGGCGGCGTATATCACCGGCCGTTCCGCCTCGCGGAAGGCAGCGATGAGTTGCTGGAGACGAGGGATGATAGCCAGGCCTCCCTCGGTGAAGGTGTGACTCTTGGGGTCCAGGAAGAACCTCTGCATGTCGATCACCAAGAGGGCCGAAGCCTCTACGTTCAACTCCATCTTGTGCGTGTTGTAGGGGGCTATGGCCACCTGCCACTCTTTGGATTTCTGGTCCAAGGTTTCCGGGGTTACATAATACGCCATCTAACACCTCCTCATAGATTAGGAGCCATCCCCTTGAGTTGGGATGGCTCAAGGCCTAAGCATAACTCACAAGCAAGGTTAGTAGAAAAAAGGCTTTTTGTCAACAAAAGAGTTCAGGGCTGGTAGGTCAAATCCAGTAGAAGATACAAGGAGGTAGAGATGCAAATAGCAGCACACAAGACGCTGACGGCTGATGGAGCGGTGAAGAGCGGGCCAGGGGCCTTGGTAGCGGTGGCCCTCAGCGGGGGCACGGACGCGGCGACGGTTGTCCTCTACGACAACACAGCGGCCTTGGGGACGATACTATGCACCCTGAAGGCGGCGGCCAATGAGAGCGCAATCTTCACGCCGGCTTTGCCCTACGCCTTCGCCAAGGGTTGCTATGCCGACCTTTCAGGCACGGGGCCGGAAGTCACGGTGGTCTATTTGTAGGGTAGGCACAGCCCTATATGGTTCTTTTCTTTGTCAAGGTGGTGGCTGCACTAGGGGAGGCAGGGCAGCAACAGCATGTACGGTTGCTCTAGGTCCCTGCTGCTCCTGCTGAAGACGTCCCCCATGAAGGGGTCTTAGGAGGGCAAGGACAAGAGGTGGAAGTATGAATCTAGCAACGATGCGTGACAACGTGGAAGCGGACCTGGACGATGCGGGGAACGCCATCTGGTCCACGGACGAGATAGACCGGGCCATCACCCGGGCTCTGGTCGAATACTCCAAGGTTAACCCCCTGCGAGCCGCGACCACCATAGATGTCACTTCCGAGACGCGGGAGTTCGACCTCTCGGGGGTCTCGGGGCTCCTCCGCATGGCCATGGTCTGGTGGCCCTACACCGCCGCAGAGCCAGAGTATCCCCCCAACTGGGTGAAGTTCCGCGTCTGGGCGGATACGCTATATCTTCAGACGGAAGATGAGCCCCAGTCAGGCGATGTGATCCGGCTTTACTACTTCAAGAAGCAGACCATCGACGGGCTGGAGGGAGCCACGGATACTACGGTCCCCGCGGACGATGAGGAAGTGATCATCTTGGGGGCTACCGCCTATGCAGCCTTAGAGAAGGCGCGGACGGCGATAGGGACGGTGGGCGTCTCCCAGGAGACGCCGGAGCATTGGCGAAAGTGGGGTAACGAGCGGCTCTTGGAGTTCAGGGCTGGGCTGGACTTCATGCGGGAGCGGGAGGCCACGGCCGAGGACGCCCGGGTGGGACCTTGGGAGGTGGAGGGCGGCATCTGACAGTGTCCTGGCAGGTGAGAGTAGCCAAGCGCCTCCTCTCCGACATCCGGCTCTTCAGCCGATTGGTGGTGCGAAAAGAACTGCGGAGTTATCAGTTGGAGCCGGCCAGGGCCATATTGGACTCGGTCCTCAACCGGAAGGGGCGCACTTTTGCCGTGGTGATGAGCCGCCAGGCGGGGAAGAACGAACTCTCGGCGCAACTAGAGGCTTATCTTTTGAACCTCTTCCAGCGGGCTGGAGGGTTCATAGTGAAGGTGGCGCCCACCTACCGGCCCCAACTCATTAACTCCAAGTTGCGCTTGGAGTCCACTTTGGAGAACGAGTGGAACAGGGGGAAGTGGCGGGGGAGGGAAGGGTACATGATCTTCGTAGGTAAGGCAGGGTGTGTTTTCCTCTCCGCCGATAGGCGGGCTCGGGTGGTGGGGCTACGGCTAGCCTGCTTTTGGAGTGCGATGAGGCGCAAGATGTCTCGGAGGAGAAGTGGCAGAAGGATTTCGCCCCTATGGCCGCTTCCACTAACGCCACCCGGGTCTTCTACGGAACGGTGTGGACGAAGAAGACGCTCTTGGCCAAAGTGATGCGGGAACTCGAAAGGGAGGAGGCGAGGGACGGGGTGAAGCGGGTCTTTTGTGTCCCCTGGGAAAAGGCGACAGAAGAGAACCCGGATTATGGGGAGTACGTGAAGAAGGAGATATCGCGGAAGGGCCGGCAGCATCCCCTCATCAGGACTCAATACTTCTTGGAGGAGATAGACGCTCACGGGGGGCTCTTCGACGAGAGGAGACGGGCGCTGATGCAGGGGGAACACCCACGGCAACACGTGCCCACCGAGGGAAAGATATACGCCGCCACCCTGGACGTAGCCGGGGAGGATGAGGAGATGACGGGGGAGGAGTTGCGGATGCAAAAGCCGCGCAAGGACTCGACCTGCGCCACCATCTTTGAGGTTGATCTTTCCACCGTTGGGGATCCGCTCCTGGGAGCGCCCACCTATCGGGTGGTGGATGTCTTCTATGACACGGGGACGCGGCATACGATGCTCTATGGGAAACTGGTAGCCTATTTCCGCCACTGGGGCGTCCGCTGGGTCGTGGCTGACGCCTCGGGGGTGGGAGCGGGGCTGGTCTCCTTTCTCTCGTCGCCCCGGGCCTTCGGCCATAAGGTGATCCCCTTCCAGTTCTCGCCGCCCAGGCGGAAGAGCGACCTGGGGTGGGCGTTCCTCTCCGTGGTGGAGACGGGGCGGTTCAAATATTTCGCTGATGACGGAAGCGAGGATTGGGCGGGGTTCTGGAGGGAGGTGGAGGCGGTGGAGTACGAGGTCTCCGAGGAGAAGAGGATGAAGTGGGCGGTGCCCGATGGCGTGGTCGTGGAGGGGGTGACCGTCCACGATGACCGGGTCATCTCCGCGGCCCTGGTCGCCGAGTTGGATGGCCTGCCCTGGGCTAGACCCAGCGACTCTTTCATCATCGAGAGGGGCGACCCTTTGGAGGAGATAGACAGAAGCGGATTCTAGCTCGGCACCAGCCGAAAGAGGAGGTGAAGGATGCAGATGTCGGAGGGGATGCTGTTTTTGCGGGTGGCTTTCTTGGCTTTGATAAACACCAAGATAGTGGAGTGGTTCGTAGCGCCCATCTTCGACTGGCGGGGGTGGGATCGGACTTGGCTCCGATATGTCTCTGGGCTGACGGGGCTGCTTCTGGGGCTGGCGGCGAGGCTGGACCTCCTGGCTGAGGCGGGGATGGTCTTGGACTACCGGCTGGGAGTGCTCTTGACGGCGCTCCTCATCGGCGGCGGGGCGGGGCTCATCTATGACATCTTCACCGATCAGGGGGAGCCCCGTCTACCCCCGCAGGACAGCCCTAGACTCCCTGCTGGGCAGGGGTGAGGTCCAAAAGAGAAAAGTACCACTCATCCTTGGGGACGAGAGGGTGCTTATACCTATCCTATTCTACGCTATCTATTAACGCCATTTCATCTTGGCTGACCATACAATATCCAATATGTAAAACATATTAACTATCTAAAACATATTATACATCAATATATTGCGTTTGTCAACTCATAGCAACCTAAATCCGACTGCGAGGATAAAGGGTAGATTTGGGTTAAGGTTAGGTGGTTGAAGGATGGTGCAGGCTTATGAAGTGGAGAAGAGCGGGGGCGGGGTGTGGATGCTCCTGACGCCCCAGGAGTTTGACATAATATTCGAGCGCTTCCTGCGGGGGATGGAGGCTAAGGACTTGCGGGACGAAGAGGTCGTGCGGGTTATGAGGGGCTTGAGATGGATAGACAAGGTGGTGAAGAAGGGGAAGGAGGGTGCGGTGTAGGGGCGGGGCTTGCCCCCGCCCGTTATCGGGAGGCCACAAGGGCCTCCCCTCCAGGCTATTCACCGACCAGTTCTTTGAAGCGGGGATCCTCGCGGATGTTGTCGAAGTCAGAATCGGTCTTCGCATCTTCACGGTACTTGGCATCGAGGTCTATGGCCTGGCTCAAGGCCTCGAATGCTTCGGCGGTCCGGCCGGTTAAAGAGTGGATGCAAGCAAGATTGTAGTAGGGGTGCGCATCGGTAGGGTCCAGCTGAATCGATTTTTCACAGTCGACGAGGGCATCAGCGTATTTTCCGAGTTTGGCGAGACAAATAGCCCGATTAGCGTAAGCGGAAACATGGTTTGGGTCTAGTTCGATGACTCGGTTGAAGTTCCAGATAGCGTGGCGCGGGTCGGAGACCAGTTGCCCCCTGATACAATAACCCTCCGTCAGTTTTGGGTCGAGCTTGATCGCGCTAGTAAGGTCGGTAATGGCCTCTTGCGGGCGGCCGAGTCGGCGCAGGGCCATGGCGCGATCGAAAAAAGCCTCCGTCCAATCGGGTTTCAGGGAGATAGCGTTATCAAGGTCTTGGAGAGCACGCTGGTATTGCTCCAAGTTGTAATGAGCCTCAGCCCGTGTAAAGTAGGCTTCCGCTAGATCGGGTTGCAGAGAGATGGCCTTATCGGCGTCTTGGATGGTTTTGTCATGCTCCCCCAATTCGCCATAGATTGCGCCACGGTTGACATACGCTATCGCAAGATCTGGTTTGAGAGAGATAACCTGGTTCAGATCCCGGAGGGCCGCGCGGTAGTGCCCCAGTTTGTGACGGACGGCAGCACGCGCATAGAGAGCCTCTGCCCAGTTATCTTGGGCCGAGATCGCCTTGTTGAGGTCTCGGAGGGCCGAATGGGGACGGTCCAGCCGTACGAGCACAGTGGCACGATTTAGGTAGGCCGATAGATGTTCGGGTTCCCTCTCCAGCACGGTGGAAAGCTCCGCGAGGGCTTCGCTATTGCGATCCATTTGGGCGAGGGCGCGACCTCGAACGCAATGCCCTTCCGTGAGGAGGTGTGGGGCAGCGTCGGACGCGAGAACCATGTCAGCGTCGGCTAAAGAAAGATTTGGTGCGTTGAGAGCAAGTTGGCAGTCGGCCCGGAGCAACAGGGCTAGCGGGTCGCCCGGCGTTACTTGTAGGAGCCGCGTGGCGGCTCTGACTGCCACTCGAGAGTTGTCGGTTGAGCGAGCGTGGAGAGCAAGGGCCTGTAGCGACTCAGTGAGGGGGTCACGCCTCCGACGGCTTGCGTCTATGATGATCTTGGACAAGATGTCCAGGGGAAATGGGCGATCTAGTTTCCGACCTCGGCCCTCGAGCTGGCCATCCCTTGGTGCAACCACGCTATTGCGGGCAGGGAGGATCTTGCGTGTTAGCAGTTGGTCTAACGTGCGGGCTATGTGATAACGGCGGCCTAAGCGTTGGAAAAAGTTGCCTCCCCAAAGGCGTGTGGCTAAGGGGATGACCAGATGTCTGTGAGGCACGATGCCAATGTCTTGCATGACTTCTAAGGCATCATAGATAGGCTCTACAGCGGGGCCGAGAGTCTGCGCCCGCAAGTAGCATTCTTCGTAGCCACCTTCTAGTGTGGGGCGATAGTCGTCCAGGGTTAGATGGCCACGGCTTGCCGCGAGCCGCAAATTTGTGATGACGTTTGCCATCGTTTGATCGTTGCAAGCCGCCATCGCTGGAAATTCGCTGGGATCGCAAGCAATGTCTAGGGTATCGGTCAGGTCAGCAAGCAGTGCGGTGACGGCCTCGTCTTCCGGAGGAGGCAGCTCGAATAGCGTGAACCGGCTCCAAAGCGGGTCCTCTTCGTTGTATTGCAATTTGGCCCATTCGTCGGCTTCGTTACAAGCAGTAGCAACCACACGAATCTCGCGCTCTCCGCAGGCCTGCTCGAACCAATCGAGCGTTTGTTGGAGCCTTTGCTGGAATGTAGGCTGAGGAGCAAAATGCACCTTTTCGGCCAGCGGCGTCAGAGCCTGCTTAGAGCAATGGAAATTTAGGTTGTCGATGAAGAAGAGAAGGTTCTTGACTGGCAAGCCGTCTGGATATTCCTTGGGTACGTCTAGCCAGGCTTCGTGAGGCAGAACCAGCACTGTGGCGCCTTCGTCGCACAGCGCCTTTGCGAGCATAGCAGCCTCACGCGTCTTGCCCGAGCCTCGCTTGCCGCAAGCCAAGAGGTATCGTTGGCTGGCCAAGTGCGTGCGAAGCTCGTGTTGGATGTCGCGGTCAGCCACTCTTCGCTGGTAAGGTATGGCATGGTCGGCAAGTGGCCCCTCGCCGGGAAGAATAGCAGGAAGCACTTGGGTAGAATCACTTATTGGGAGAAACGGAAAGGCAGGTCGATGCGCCAGGAGTTCCCGACGTCTGGACAGGAAGTATCCGATAACTTTCTTTAGTCCAGTCCAAAGAAGAATTGCCAAACCGGCCAACTCAGCGAGGCGTATCAGATACGGAAGAAGCCTATCAAGGGAAAGGTCGCGCAGATTTATCATCTTATCAATTGTACATAAAATGACGCCGAACAGCAATGAGGGCGCTGATGGTATGTGGGTGATATGTACGTTCTTGAAGCGGATAAGCGTGCGCCTATCCCCCCACGAGGGCTATGAACGCTGGGTTATCTCGGATGTTGTGGAAGGCTTCGTCGGTGAGGGCGGTGAAGCCATAGTCGGGGGCCAGTTCTAGGGTCTGGGCCAGGGCGTCAATGGCCGCGGGGACATCACCCAGAAGGGAGTAGGTGGTGGCCAGTCCGTACCGAGGTTTTGGGTCTTCGGGGGCCAGGTCAGCGGCTCGCTGGTAGTCCTGGAGGGCCTTCTCGTAGAGGGTGAGGTTGAAGTAGGCCAAGCCGCGGTTGTAGTGGGCCCGAGGGTCGTCGGGGTTCAACTCCAGGGCTTTGTCGAACTCCTCGATGGCCGCCGTGAAATTGCCCAGATTGGCGTAGGCCACTCCTAGGTTGTAGTAGGTGGCAGGATCGGTGGGATTGAGTACGATGGCTTTAACGTAATCTTCGACCTCCTCCTGGTACTGCTCCAGGAAGCCCAGAGCCACCCCCCGGTTGAGGTAGGCCCGGGCGTCCCAGGGGTCGAGTTCTATCAGTTTGGTGAAATCTTTGATGGCCGCCTCGTAGAGGCTCAGGGTGGTGTAGGCTATACCGCGGTTGTAGTAGGCGGTGGAGTAGGTGGGGTCGAGTTCGAGGGCTTGAGTGTAGTCTTCAATCTCTTTCTCCATCTCGCCCAGGCCGCCGTAAGCGGTGCCCCGGTTGGCGTAGGCCTTGGGGTCGGAGGGGTCTAACTCGATGGCTTTGTCGAAGTCCTGGATGGCGGCCTCGTTCCGCCCCAGGTTAGAGTAGGCAAGCCCCCGGTTGTAATAGGCCTTAGAGGCGTGGGGGTCCTTGAGGATGACTTCCGTGTACTTCCCGATCGCCTTTTCGAACTGGCCCAGGAGGAAGAAGGTGTTGCCCATCTTGATAAGATCAGGGGTGTTTGGAGGGAGCGCCTGGGGGATGGCTATCTCAAGTCCATTGATGCGGGAGATGATGCTAGCCAGCGTCTCCCTGGTCTCTGGCTCAACCTTCACCGCTTCCAGGTCCAGTGTTTGGTCAGTAGGGAGACCGGCGGTCAGACCGGCCTCCTGTAGCACTTGGCGAAGACGCTGCCTCTCCTCCTCCAAAGCGGCGAGGGCTTCCTGGGCCGTCTTTTCCTTCTCCTCTAGGCGGGATCGGAGGGCGGTAACCTCCTGTCTGTAGAGTCGCCAGAGGATGAAGAGGAGCGCGAGGGTGACGATGACATAGGCGACCAGGGCGATGAGGAGCCATACCGTGCCCAGATCGCTGGGAATCTCTAAGGCGACAGAGGCGAGGAAAGGTGCGACTAGCGGTCTAGGTGGGATACTGGCCATTATAAAAATATTGTATAGCACAAAGGATAAGAAGTCAAGGGGGAAAAGATGAGATACCTATCCTCGGCCCTACTGGAGGCCCAGAAGCAGAGCCGGGTTCAGCCGGCGGTACGGTTGCTCGTTCGGGACTACCAGGCGCTAGATGTGCGCCTCGACTGGACATCTTTATATTCCGGTTCGGAGCCCCAGGGGCCCAATTGCGCTGTACAGGCGGCCGATGGGTCACTGGTGCGGGCCCGGGTGGACCCCTCAAACGGTAACCTGTACCGTCAGAGGGTGACCGACCCCACTCAGACCAGTCAATGGACCTCTTGGACCTATGTGAAGGGCGTTTCCGACAGCGCCCAGGTCGCTCTAGCGGCCGACCGAGCCGATGCTTCGGTCTTTCTTTTCTTCGTGGACCCCGACAGTCGGACCATCAAAGTGATGGAATCCTCGGATTATGGGGCCTCCTTCTCCGGAGAGGTGCAGGTGGCCCAGGAGGGGAGCGGCGCTCAGGTGAAGGCTCTGGCCGGCGAGGTGCAGACAGATGGGGAGCCGATCCTCTTCTATGGGGTAGACCCACAAGGAGGCGGGGCCGATTCGGTAGTCAAGGTGGTGAAAAGGAGCGGGGGTAGTTGGGGCAGCCCTTCTACTTGGGACAAGGGGGGCAAATATCTCATACAGGCGCTGGCTGTGGTCCGGGAGCGCGACTATGAGATGCTGATCACGGGGCGAGATGATGCGGAGGGGTACCCCTGGAGGCTCTGGTCTGTCGTCTATGGAGACGGGGTGGATGTGGTCGCTGGCACCTGGAGCGCCCTGAACGTTCTAGAGAAAGCCGATGCCGATCTCCCTTTCCAGTATGGTTATCCCACCATCAGGTACTTGGATGTCTATCGAGCCGCCTTCGTAGGCTCTTATACCGGTTCGGGAGGGTATGAGCGGCTGCATCTCATGAGGACGGCGCAAGGTTCCGATTTCATCTCCTCTTATTGGACAGAGCCAGCCCCCTTCGACCTTTCCACTTCCTATGGGGCCGCCTTGGCCTATGACTCCCCCAGCCAGTATATCTATCTCATAGGGGCCAACTTCGCCCAGCGAGCCTCGGTCTCCGGGGCGGCTTCTGTTGATCTCTCCTCGCGAGTGGTGAGGTACAGAGCCAGGGATGGATGGGGCGAGGATGGAGCGGTGATAGAGTTGGACAATTCAGATGGTGCCCTAACGAACATAGGCCAGGGCTCTTACGCAGCGGTGCGTCGAGGGGCTTTGGTGGAACTCTCGCCAGGGTATGTCACCACTGAGGGTCTCAAGTATCGCCAGCGGCCCTGCCTCTGGATAGGGGATCAGGAGTTCGTGGTAGGAGAGGGGACGTCGAGGTTGATCCTCTATTGCATAGGCGGATGGGGGTTGCTTAGGTCTTGGCGGGCCAGCCGCCAGTATCATTGGACGGCTGGAAGCGAGAACGTCTTCCAGATCGCCTCCCACATTTTAGGCTTTGTGGGGTTGGATCTCTCCACGACGGGGGAGGCCTCATCGGAGTTGTCTAACTTCTACCCCTCCTTCACCATTCATCCGGGGGAGGATGGTAGAGGTGCCCTCTTGCACCTCTTGGCTAAGGTGCCGGACTATCTCTATTGGGACTTAGGAGCCGCCTACGCCAAAGAGTTTTCCGCCTCGGAGGGTTCAGATTACAGTTATGGGGGACCGGGGGAGCATATCATCTTAGAGGGTAGATACGGCTCTCGTGCTTTCGATTTCAACCATTTAGAGGTCTTTGGAGCCTCGGACAGTTTCGGCGAGGCGGTGGACTTTTCCCAGATAGGGTTGGTAGGCCATCGCTTGCACAAGGTCTTCGACTATGTCTACGATACCAACAACGAATGTGCTAGCCGAGCGGCAGCGGACCTCCGCTACCAGCAGGTGAGAGGAAAATGGGGCCAGATAGTCATCTATCCCAATGTAGGGCAGGAACTCTTCGATGTGATCACTATCACGGATAGCCGAGTGGGGCTCTCGAGTGTCTTGCGGCGGGTTAGGGGGATCCGCGAGGAGTATGACGCTGAAAAGGGGGTATATCGCCAGATCTTGGAATTAGAAGATCGATAGGAGGAAGAGATGGATATGCGACGGGGTATAATCCGGGCTTTCGACAGTGGCACCTACTTGGCCGATGTCCAGATTGTGGGCTCTATGGCTACCCTGCTCCCCGGGGTGCCGGTAGCGAAGCAGATCGAAGCGGACCTTATCACCTCCGGGACTAAGTGTGGGGTTCTCTTTTTCGATGAGACGAACCCCACCGATGCCTGCGTGGTCTCCGTCTATGATGGGGCTCCTACCCACGCCCTGAGGAGTGAGCAAGTTGTCATTAGCAGTGTTTTAACGCTGACCACAAGTTGGCAGGATGTGCCTGGTTGCACGAAGACCTTCACCCCGCCAGTCGCTTGCCGGGCGATAGTTATCGCCGTGTTTTGTCTTCGGTCAGAGACCGGGACGGATGTTGGGATGTTGCAAGGGAGACTGAATGTGGATGGCGCAGGCGAAAGCCTATTAGCAGAGGCTCACATCGCAAATGCCTGGAGCAGATTCACGGTAGTACAAACCTATCTTAAGCCACTTTCGGTGGCTTCACATACGCTCAAATTACAGGCGAAAAAAGAGAATGGTGCGGGCGTAGCCAAGTGCCTCTGGAATACCACCATGACCATTAGCTTGCTTCCAGATGCAGGGTTGTAGCAGCGTAGGTCCTTACAGGATCCCGTCCCACAGGGATCCCGAGGGATGGGACATGTCGCGCTGGTGCTGATAGAAAGGCCAGGCTCATAAGAGCGATGGCCAGGAGATAATATAGTTCTCCCAGCGACCGAAGGGGAGGGAGGAGATGAGGAGGTGCATCTCCTGGATGGTGAACCCCCGCTGGTAGAGGAGGGAGGCGGCTTCTGTATTTATGCCCGGAACGCGAACGATGAAGGTATCCACACCTTGATCGGAGAGACGATCGAGGGCGAACCCTAGAATGGGGCGCATATATTCACCTTTCAGCGTAGCCAGGGGACCTATACGGCCCTCATCGGAGAGATAGGCGTAAGCGATGGCTCTCTTCCTCTCCTTAAAGAGGTAACAACGCATCTCTGGTGCTCCCAACCAGTACTGGTGATCTATATGGCGCTTGGCTCCGCGGATTTTCTCATCGATCTCCCCCAGCGTAGCCACCGTCTCTTCCGATAGCCCGGCCACCTGGAACTCAGGCGGCTCTGCCTCTCTCTGATCTAGCCTCATAGAGATGATACTTCCTCTCATGCGAAGGACGGGGATGCGAGGGAACATCCCATGTCGAGCGTATAGGGAGATGGAGGGCCAGTTAGAGGCATCAGCATAGGTGGCGATTATCTTTACCTCCTCCCGCTGGGCTGCTTGGAGCGTCCTGGCCAAAAGTTCCCCGCCGATCCCTTGGCCTTGGAACTCCGGGAGCACCATGAGGTGGGATAGGAACCATAAGCCATCCCTAACAATGCTACAGGCGAAGCCGGCCAACTTTCCTCTTACCTCCGCTACCCAAAAGCCCTCGTCGCTGGTGGCCCAAAAATGGTGCCAAAGAGGCAGATAACCCTCGAAATCGACCTCTACCAAAGGTCGGCCCATCTGCAGGGCGAATTGATCCAACGCTTCCACCATAATATGATGGACGCCCTCTAGGTCTCTCTCCTCAGCCAGACGATAGTTCACCTTCATCCTCGCAAGCCCTCCTCTCTATGAGGGATAGCCCTCTTTATTATACTCTTGGGCCAAAGGGGGTGTCAATGCAAAAGTGTAGGTGAGCCAAGAGATCGTGCCCCCTTCTTCAGGGTTCTAAGGGATGTCCCTAGCCTCTACCAGAAAGTGAATAAAATCTCTCTCCTTGGCCCAAGTCGCCTGCCCTAGCACGTAGCAGGCCAGGGAGATACAAGTCCGAGGGATGCAGGCCCGAGGGGAGACCCTTCATAGGTGGTCACGATCTGTTGGCCTATTGCTTAGAGGTGTTGCTCTCTCCTACAGGATGGTCAGATCGTCCTACAGGATACTGAGATCGTTGGCTCAGTATTGGCTGACCATTCGCCGCCATTTCACGAGAGCCGTTGCTCCCCCCAAGATGAGGAAGGCTCCCAAGAGAGCCCCCTCCAAGAGCCTGAGGGTAGGGAGGAGGGCGAAAAACCTCTCTGCTCTTTCGCCGGCATAGGTTAACCCTTCTGGGACAGGTGAGGGAAGGGAAGGTTCGACGGCCGCCACCAACTCGGGGGTAGGGGTGGGCTCGGGAGAAGGGAGCGCAGCGCCCAACCTTTCGGCTGGCGGGGTGGCTTCGGCGAGAGGGGCTGGGGTTTCCTCCACCTTCTGGGCCTCCACTTGGTCTAAGGTCTCTCTAGTGGGAGGAACAGGCATCTCTATCTCTGTCTCTGGGGCCTCGACGGTAGCCTCTAGGGCCATCGGCTCAGGGGCGAGGGCGGCCATCCTAGGAGCCCATAGGTATTGAAAACCCAGGTCTCCGGCCAGAAGGACGATGAGAAGGAGTGCAGCCAAGGCGGTGGCCCCCCTGAGATAAACGTATCCCCAGGCCCACGGCCGCTTCGGCACCATGAGGTGGCTGATGGTGAAGGAACGGGGAGGGGATATGACGGGCAGTTGTCGCACCAGGTTCACCGTCTGGCGGAGGGTCTCCAGGTCTTGGGTGCAGGCCGAGCACTCGCGGAGATGCTTCTCCACCAGGGCGGCTTCCTCCATGGAGAGTTCCCCGTCTATGTAGGCGGAGAGGAGTTCTTTTACCCTTTCGTGTTCTGAACGCTTGAACCTCTTGAACATCTTCTTACTCAACTATTGTAAGGTCGTTAAGCATGGCCCTCAACTTTAAGACGGTACCGAGGGGGCAAAAGTTCCCCTTGGGCCAGAAGATAATCCCGAAGGCTGGCCCGGCCACGGCTGAGACGGGATTTCACCGTCCCCAGGCTGGTACCCATCACTTCTGCGATCTCTTGATAACTTAACCCTTGGATGTCGGAGAGGACTAGGGCTATCCGTTGTTCCGAGGGCAGGGTAGTTAGGCCTTGCTGGATTATGCGACCCAGTTCCTGGCGGAGGGCGTATTCCTCTGGCTCTTCGTTCTCTGCCCAGGGGGGTGTGGAATCCAGATATACCGCTTCTAGGGAGGTGGTTGGCTGGCGCTTCTTTCGGCGGAGTTGGTCATAACAGGTGTTGGTGACGATACGAAATAACCAGCCTTTGAAGGAGCCGCCACGGAACTTACCGATGGCCCTATAAGCGGAGAGGAAAGCGTCCTGGGTGGCGTCGCTGGCTGCATCCTCATCGCCCAGGATGCGATAGGCGGCATTGTAGATCGCACTCTGATAGAGGCGCACTAGTTGATCGAACGCCTGGGTGTCGCCTTGGCGGGCCGCAGCGATGAGGGTCGCTTCCTCTGTCCTTTTCACTTGACTTCCTGGGACTCTTATCCTATACTCATAGGCGCATGGGGCCGAAGTGGCGGAACAGGCAGACGCGACGGTCTCAAAAACCGTTGAGGGCGACCTCATGTGGGTTCGAGTCCCACCTTCGGCATCTCTATTATATAGGAGGGCCTCTCTGTTCGCAAAAGGTAGTCACCAAATCCCGCGGCCCGTCCTTTTCTTAAGATAATGGGTTCCGGACGCAAGTTCGCTTTGGAGATATTGCTCTTCGGCTTGAGCCTGGGGCTAGGGTTGTTTGTGGGCTGGGTGCCCTGGCCGGTCCGGTATTATGACGCCGACCCTTCAGACCTCCGTTGGGAGCATAAAGAGGATTACATCGTTTTGGTTAGCACTTCTTACGCTCTCCATAACGATCTGGCTCAGGCCAGGGTCCGCTTGGAGGAGTTGGGGGAGGAGGATATCGGCTCCGTAGTAGCCGAACTAGCCAGGCAGTATATGATAAGGGGGGAGGAGCCAGAGGCAACCCGCGACCTGGTGAAGTTGGCGCAGGATCTGGGCGCACCTGCCTCGCCGGAACTCATCGCTTATGTGGCTACCGCTACCCCCACCCCTACTGAGACCCCCACTCCCACGGCAACCCCCACTTCCACGCCCACGGCCACGCCGACGGAGACACCCACAGAGACCCCGGTGCCCACTCTCACCCCGACCTCGACGCCTACAACCGCCTCTACACCCGCCAGCACCTCTGCCCCAACCTTCACCCCGACCCTCACACCAACCTCCACTCTATCACCCACTCCAACCCCTACAGAGACGCCGACCGAAACCCCTACATCCACCCCGGTGCCGATAAGGGTCTACGACCAGTATGGCAATGAGCGAGATTTGGACTGGGTCTGGGAGGTGTATGGCAGTTGGATAGAGGCGGCAAGCCCACCCCTCGGTGGTTCGGCATACCGGATTGTGGAGTTGAGGGAGAGAACGGGGCCCAGTAGCCTCGATGCATACGTGCAAGATGCCAATGGTGATCCCGTTCCTGGAGTCCAGGTGCGTTGTTGGTGGGCTGATGGCGAGGATTTGCAGATCACTAACGCGGAAGGCAGGGTAGGGTTCGGCATGGGAGTTTATGGTGGTGGTTACCAGATTGAGGTCGCGATGGAAGGCGTGTCTTCTGATATCGCCTGCAACCTAGGGATGTTGCCCGGTACCGAGCACACACATTTGGATACCTACTTTCGATTGATGAGATAAGGGAGCCTAGGGCGGTGGGGGATGCCTAGGTGATTGGGGCTCAGGGGTCTTTTCGTTTTTGTGCTTTTCTTAGGCTCTGGTATAGATTGACTATGCCCATTTCGCCTTGTTGGCTCCAGGTGAGTATAATGTGGAGGTAAGCGAGGGGTCTAGCCAGGTAGCGAGGGTCACGGCTAAGCCCTGTTGGAGGGGAAACCACCGCGCTTGGCGAGTGGTCTTCCAGAAAGTGGATTGAAGGAGGAAACGGTGAAAAAGCGTCTATTTGATAGTTCGTCCCTCTTCTCTGAGCGGATAAAGGTGGCCGCGGCTCGGATTCGGCTCTTTCTCGCTCGGCTACTCTCCTTGGGCCAGGGAGTGCGGACGCTCATATTTGCTTTTCGAGAACTGGTGAGGTGGCAGGTTCACCAGAGGCGAGCCGTACGAGTTCAACTAGGAGTGGTTGTTTTTCTGCTCATCTGGTTGTGCGGGGTGAGCGCTCCCACGGCGGTCATCTCTTCTATGACGAACGGGGAGGGGATGGTGGCCCTTCTAGCCACACCTACGTCCACCTTCACCCCTTCCCCGATGCCCACGGATACGCCCACTAGCACGCCTACCTTTACCCCTAGGCCTACGGATACCCCGGTGCCCTCCCCAACATCCACCCCCACAGAACTGGCCACGGCTACACCGACGGAGACGCCGGTACCCGCACCTACCGCTACGCCTGTGGTGGCGGCTGCGCCAACCGCTACCCCTGTTCCACCCACTGCTACTCCTACGTCCACCCCGATACCGATTCAGGTAGCGGTTTACGATATGCACGATAACCCTAGGGACATGGAGTGGGTAGACCAGACCTATGGTAGTTGGATAGAGAAGGGTACCCCGGCGGTTGATGGTTCGATATTTCGTGTTGTGGAGTTGAGGGAGATCGAAGGCCCCGTGACCATCAAAGTGTGGGTTAGAGATAGTGCGGGTAACCCCTTGCCGGGGATGAGCGTACGATGTTCTTGGCCCGAGGGGGAGGAGATTAAGTCCACGGAAGAGGATGGGGCAGTTTCGCTATGTGCCATGGGCGATTATATTATCCCTTGGGGCTCTGGTGGGGGCCGTTCTATGGAGGTCCTTGGCGGAGCATCCGATATCGCCCGGGCCCTGGGGATGCTGGGGGCGACCAACCACAGACATCTAGATGTGGTCTTTCAATTGATGCCCTAAACTAATCTCTTTAGGAAAGGAAGGAGACGATGAGCGAGAAGATCACTTTGAGCGTCATCAAAGCCGATGTGGGTGGCTATGTGGGCCACTCGTCTATGCATCCGGCCCTCATGGAAGAGGCGGAGGAGCGGTTGGAGAGCGCCAAGAGAGGCGGGCTCCTCGTCGATTTCCACGTTAGCCGGGTGGGGGATGACCTGGAACTGATCATGACCCACCGCAAGGGCACGGACAACGAGGAGATCCACCGGCTGGCTTGGGAGACCTTTGAGGAGTGCACCGCCCTAGCCAGGGACCTCAAACTGTACGGCGCAGGCCAAGACCTCCTCTCCGATGCCTTCTCGGGCAATGTGAAAGGGATGGGGCCCGGGGTGGCGGAGATGGAGTTCGAGGAGCGGAAGTCGGAGACGGTACTGATCTTCATGGCCGATAAGACCTCCGCCGGGGCTTGGAATATGCCTCTGAGCAAGATGTTCGCCGACCCTTACAATACAGCGGGGTTGATCATCTCCCCTGATATGCATAAAGGGTTCAGGTTCGAGGTCCACGATGTCTTGGAGAGCAAGAGGATATTCTTCGATTGTCCCGAGGAACTTTACGACCTCTACGTCTTCATAGGGGCCCCCGGTCGATATAGCGTGAAAGCGGTCTATCACAAAAAAACGGGCGAGATCGCTGCTGTTTCCTCTACCACACGGTTGAGCCTCATCGCGGGGAGGTACGTGGGCAAAGATGACCCGGTCTGCGTCGTGCGCTGCCAGAGTCAATTCCCGGCCGTGGGCGAGGTTCTAGAGCCTTTCTGCCTGCCTTACATGGTCGAGGGGTGGATGCGCGGCTCCCATCACGGGCCTCTCATGCCCGTGGCTATCCGAGAGAGCAACCCCTCTCGTTTCGATGGGCCGCCGCGGGTGGTAGCCTTGGGCTTCCAGTTGGCCAACGGGCTTCTCGTCGGCCCCCGGGATATGTTCGATGACCCCAGTTTCGACGAGGCACGTCGCCTTTGCAACATCATCGCCGACTACCTGAGACGCCACGGCCCCTTCGAACCCCATCGCCTCCCCTTGGACGAGATGGAGTACACCACCATGCCCCAGGTGATGAAAAGGCTAGCCGGGCGGTTTGAGCCCCTGGAGGGCTAGAGGAAGGGGCATAGGGTTGATATCATAGGGGACGGGGTTAGCCTCGTCCCCTACTTGCAAAAGGATGTATGAACTCGGCAGGCTAGTGGTGCCCCTGGTTGGGCTATCTTTGCTCCTTTTGGGGTTGGGGCTCCAGAGGAGAGGCGACGCCCTCCTATGGGGAGTGACCTGCGGGGCTGGGTTTTCGGCTCTGGAGGGACTCTTCAGCGGAGGGGTGGTGGCTGGTGATGCTCTTCCGCTGGGGGGCCACTCTGATGTATGCTCTGGCTAGCGGGTTGATGGGGCTGGGATGGTACGGCTTCCTTGCTCAGGGGCAGCCTTGGCGATTGCTGGGAGCCTACGGAGCCAGCGTGGGGGTTCATGCCCTCTGGAACGGCGCAGCCATGGCTCTCATTACCCTCTCTTCCTTAGCCCTGATTAGCCTGGAGGACCCCCTGGCTCTGGGGGGATGGGCGCTCTAGTAACCGTTCTCTTCATGCTAGTTCTCACCGGGGCCATGAGTGGGGGCTTATTCTATCTGGAAATGAGATGACACAAGTGAAGGTGCACCGGCGACCCAATGTAATGCCCTTGAGTTTGGCTGCCTTCTTCAACGATACCGGTTCCGATATGCTCTTCGCTTTCTACCCCCTCTTTCTGGTGATGATTCTGGGGGTTAGAGATATGAAGGTACTGGGTTTCATAGAGAGCCTGGCTCTCCTCGCAGGGCTGCTCCTCCGGCCTGTGGCGGGACGAATATCGGACCTCAGGGGGAGGATAGGATTCATCTGGGGTGGGTATATCTGTCTCGCTCTCTCCAGGGTGGGGCAGGGGTTGGCCCGCTCCTGGTGGCATCTCATACCCCCCAAGATGCTCTATGAGATAGGCCGGGGGGTGCGCAACCCGCCTCGGGAGGCGCTTCTAGCCGAATCGGTCCCTCAAGAGGAGAGAGGCTTGGCCTTCGGGATCCTCAAATCGATGGACACCGCGGGAGCGATCCTGGGGCCGCTTTTGGGCCTAGGGATTTTCGCTTTGCTCCGAGGTTATCTCCCCTTGGAAAGCGTCTATCGAGCCATCTTCTTCTTCTCTGCTCTACCTACCCTGGTGAGCATCTGGCTCACCTCCACACGATTACGAGAGAGTGGGTTAGTCGAGGCAGAAGGAGGGGAGAGAGGGGATGTCTCATTAGCGAGCGATGCCTTCCGGAGTCGGGCCCTCTTTCTTTTCACGGCCATCAGTTGCCTCTTCTCCTTCTGGGCAGTGACGGAGAACTTCATGCTGGTGAGCGGAGCCCAAGTGCTGGGGGTGGGGGCCAGCCAAATAACTATGGTGGTGTTCCTTTACTGGTTCATCAATGTCACCTTTGCGCCCACGGCGCTAGTGGCTGGCCGTCTTTCAGACCGCTTGGGGCGCAAGCCTTTCATCGCCTTGGGTTTCCTGGTGCTGGGGGCCCTCACTGCGTTCTTCGCTTGGGCGCGAACTTTTTGGCAAGTGGGGCTTCTCTTCGCCGCTCATGGGGTCTATCAAGGGTTGCTTTCGCCCTCCCAGACGGCTTTGGTGGCCGACTTGGCTCCCCCCGCCCATCGAGCCCAGGCCCTGGGGAGATACTCCATGTGGGTGGGTCTCTTCGCCATCCCTGCTCCCTTCGTCTTCGGATGGCTATGGGATTCTTGGGGACGCCCCTTCGCTTTTCTAGTCAGCGGGGCTTTCGTGGCCGTAAGCGCTATACTCATGCTCCTCCTGGTGCATCCAGAGAAAAGGGCGCAGTCTAGTTAAATGTTCTGGATCATCATAGATAGAGCGATACTCTTCAATTGTGCCGCCCTCGGTACCATCGTCCGGGAGCAGCCAACTCACCATCTATAAGCATTTAGGCTCAGAGGATAAGCGGCTCCTCTGGTTTGAGAACTCGGGTCATGAAGTGGTGGTGGACAGCGAAAAAGAGGCAGTCTGGGCTCAGGCCTATGAGTTCATAACCCGACATCTGTAGAAAGGGGGGAGATGCGCAGGCTACGAGCCATAGATTACATCATCGTTAACATCTACTGGCTAGGGCTGAACTTTGTCACCGGCAGCCTGACTCCTATCATCCTGCCCTATTTGGTGCAGCAGTTCGTGCCCGAAGCCTTGAAGAACACCTACTACGGGGGGCTACGGACCGCGGGTCTCATCGTGGCTATCCTGGTACAGCCCTTGGCCGGGATGCTCAGCGACCGCTCCACCCTGCGCTGGGGGCGGCGGCGGCCTTTCATCCTCTCAGGCACCATCTTGGATCTGGTGTTCCTGACCCTCGTCGCCCTGTCGGGCAATTACTGGATGCTATTTGTAGCCGTGCTCTTCCTGCAATTCTCTTCCAACATCGCCCATGGCGCTCTACAGGGCTTGATCCCCGACTTGGTTCCCCAGGAGCAACGGGGGAGGGCCTCGGGAGTCAAGGCGGTGATGGAGTTGTTGCCCGTGATCTTGTTGTCGCTCTTGGGCATCGGGGTGCTGGTGGATCAGGGGCGGATATGGACTGCCATCTTGGTGGTCATGACCGCCTTACTTGTCGCCATGCTGCTCACTATGATGGTGCGTGAGGAGCCCCAGCGGGAGAAGCCGGAGATGCCGATAAAGCCACGCGTGGCGCGCATCGTGCTTCTAACCTTGATCTTCGTGGTTGCCACCAGCGTGTTCGGAGGGCTAGTGGGCTTCGTGGGCCGCTTACTGATGGGGAGCGGAGTCCTACAACTGGTGGCGGTAGGCTTGGCTGGGCTGGTAGCCATGGCCGGAGCCATCATAGTGGGCGTTTGGCTGAGCGCCCGGGTGGGCATCGGCGAGGGGGTGGAGCACCATTCCTCCTTCGTCTGGTGGGTGGTCAACCGTTTGCTCTTTTTTGCGGCGGCGACCTCCATCCAGGGCTTCGCTCAATACTTCCTACAAGATGTGCTTAAGGTCCCCAACCCCGCTCAAGCCACCACCGTTCTGATGGCGGTGCTGGGGGTATTCATCGTCATCGCTGCGCTGGGTGGCGGCTTCCTAGCCGACCGCTTCGGCCGGAGGCGGCTCCTGATCTTGACCGGGGTGGTCGCCGGGGCAGGCACTTTCCTGCTCGTCTTTTCGGTGAATCTCTTTATGGTCTACCTCAGTGGCTTTTTCATCGGGGTGGCCGCGGGGGTCTTCGTCACCACCAACTGGGCACTGGGGACTGATTTGGTGCCCCCCGAGGAGGCAGGGCGCTATCTGGGCATCTCCAACCTGGCCGGAGCAGGGGCGGGGGTGGTAGGAGCGGGCATCGGCGGACCCCTGGCTGACTTCTTCAACATGAGCAGCCCAGGACTGGGCTATTTAGTGGTCTTCGCCATCTATGGCGTTTGCTTTCTCCTCTCCTCGGTGACGCTGCTCAAGGTGCGGGAGGCTCCCCGAACATCGCCAAATGTCCAGTTGTGAGAGGAGATGCAAGAGGACCAGCCAACGGCTGGCCCTCTGTCTGTTAAACCCTTTTAGAACTCCACCTCTGGTGCTTCCTCCGCCCCGGGAGCGGCCTGGAAGAAGATGTGGGGCTCAAACCCGAAGGGCCTGGCAAGAAGGTTGCCTGGGAAGAGGCGGATGGTCCTATTATATTCGCGTACCCTATCGTTGTAGGCTCTCCGGGAACCGCGCACCTCGTTCTCTATCTCCTGCAGTTGTTGCTGCAGTTGCAGGAACGATTGGTAGGCTTGCAGTTCTGGGTTATCCTCAGCCAGGGCCAAGAGTCTACTTAGAGCCGTTTCGAACTCGTTGGCCGCTATAGCCTGCTCATCGGTGGGGGCGTCCTGGTCGATGGCCCCCGCCAGTTTGGCCCTAGCGTCCGCCAAGGTATTGAACACCTCCTCCTCATGGATGCCAGCCTCTTGGACCACAGCCACCAGATTGGGGACCAGGTCCATCCTCCTCTGCAACTCCACCTGCACATTGGCCCAAGCGTTATCCACCTGGGTGTCCAGGCTGACTACTTGGTTGTAGAAGGACCAGGGGAAGACCACTGCTGCGCAAAGCACAATAGCCAGCAGGATCAGCACCCCCACGCCCACTACGCAGCCTAACCTATCCAATTTTCTCCTCCTTTAGGAAATTTGTTCCTTCCCCGATATACTATACGAGAGTAGATCGTCTTAGGGTGCTGCTAAGTTCTCTTAGAAAGACGAGGATTTGGCGGCGATTCTTTTTCGATATCCTTGTGCCAACTTGAGCCCTCCAAATCTCATCTAATTTGCCTGATCTCACATCGTGAGAGACATTTTCAATTCGCGATTGGATGGGGTTTGTCAGATCGTTCTTCCCCACCCCATTGGCGATGAAATCCCTCTGTAACTCTTTGCCGTGCTGTAGAATCATGGAAACCACGTCCGCTAGATCCAAGTCCCGGCCCACGGGTAAGAGTTTGGTTATGAAAAGGTTGTTGAGGGGAAGGATTGGTGCCTCTAATTCGTATTCTCTACATTGTGAGTGAAAACTTCTAATTGGAAGCAGGGGTGCGTTGCGGTACGCATTTTCGTCGATGGAGTACTTCAGCGCAAAATTTCTCGATGTATCAACGATGTCTCCTATGCTAATGTGAACCTTGAGCCGAACATCCTCCGTTTCTTTCTGTCCTGCGATGTAGATTTTCCTGTCTTCGACATCGTAACCGTGCTGTTTCAACAACGCTTTGAGGTAACCCAAGTCAGCCGTTTTCATAACCAGGTCAATATCTTTGGTATAGCGATATGCTCCCACATGGGCATTAACAGCCCATCCTCCGATCACTAGTAGTTGGACGCCCCATCCCTTTGCCGTGTCGAGAATCGCCTTGAGATCTTTCAGGCTCTGGCATTCCGTTTTAATTGGGTCCAATGGGTTAGCTCACCAAATCTGAAGTTGCTTTTTGAAAGACCCTTGGCGGAATATTTACCTCTAGGTTCCAGTTTTTTGCCAGGTCGTGATATTCCTCTGGCAAGTCCAGCAATTCAGCACTGGTGGAGAAACGCTTGTGAACGACCTTTCTCTCTGCGAACTTCTTGATGGGTTTCTTGGAGAAGACCTCCTTCCCGGCTTCCTTATTTACCACCTCCATAGCGAATCCAAGTTCCTGCGTCACATCGCTTTTCGCCAGCAGGTCCCAATCCAGGTCTGCGGCGCAGGCTAGGAGGATAGCCAAGGCGTCAAGCAATGAGGTATCGGTAGGATGCCTGAAGAAGTCCAACACCAGGTCTTCTGCCGAGGTGTAGTAGATGCCATCGATTTGGACGGCCCGCGCGAAGGTCTCTTCGGTGAGGTTGGTGTGCAGGTGAATGACTCGCCCCCGCTTCTCCGCCAGGATATCATCAACGGCTATTTGTATCCCCTTTTCCTTCAAGAGAGCGATCCAGAAGCCTAAATCCCTCTTGTGAATTCTGATGTCGGTTTTGGCCGGGGTCATATAGCCGTGATACTTGTACGCCGCCGCAGCGCCGTTTACGACACACTGAAAATCCTTGCTTGCAGCCTTTAACTTGTCCTCTATGCCTTCTGATTCCTGGGAGAGTGCAAAAGCAAGGGCGAATTGTTCTAGGGATATGAGGCGATATATTCTCCTTCGCAGATCGGTTGATAGTCTGCCTCTGTGTAGAAGGCCGCTGTTCTCAATCTCTTGAAGTGTTCTCGCTGTTTTGGCTTTTCCATAGCCTAAAAGCTCTTGAGCACCGGCGAAATCGAAAGGCCTATCCCGAAATCGATAGTATAGTTTTACATAACTTTTCGCTGCCCACTCAGGTAGCCACACCATATCGTTTCACCACCCATGCGAAGGATCTGACAGAATAAGACCGATTAGCCAAACTAGTTACACAAATGGTGTAACTAACTTATTTAGATACACAATTTATGTAACTAAGCATATTAGTTACACAAATGGTGTAACTATTTAGAGTATATGCGAACTCTGCTGAAAAGTCAAGTCCCTACCTTGACTATATGGCGAAGAGGCCTGCTTTCGATTAGGAAGAGGAGGGTGGTGGTATCCATTACCAGCGCCATCATCTTCACTGCCCTCGCCGCCTCTTCCACCACCATCGTCATCACTGCTACGGAGAGGAAGGCAACGCAAGAGAGGCAGCGGTGATAGAAGGGAATGCGATGATGACCAACACTTGACCCGCGTGGACACCAGTGGACGTCAGCGAGCGTTGACTAGCGTAGCGATGAGATTGGCCATATGCACCACCAGAAGGCGATAGAGGCTATTCTCTTCCCTCTTCGAGGGTCGTCGTTACCTCGTCCCTAGCCCGTCTCACATGTCGGTAGAAAAAGAGAGCCACCAAAGCCAGGAGGATGATGGCGATGGGGATGTCGAAGGGACGCATCAGTTCCCGCACCTTGCGCCAGTGTTCACCGAAGACAAAGCCAGCCCAAGCCAGTGCCCCTGACCAGATGAAGGAACCGATGAAAGTGAGGAGAGTGAACTTGGGGAAGTTCATGCGGGTCATCCCGGCCGGGAGGGAGATGAAGGTCCTGATGATGGGCAGGAGTCGAGAGAAGAAGGCGGTATATTCCCCGTACCTCTCGAACCATCTATCCGCTAACTCCATGTCGTGTTTAGAGATGAGAACGTATCTGCCGTATCTCTCGATTAGAGGCCGTCCACCTAGAGCGCCCAGCCAGTAGGTTATCACCGAGCCAATGGTGCACCCTAGCCCTCCGTAGAAGCCGCCTAGTAGTATAGCCGCCGTCATTCCGGCGAGAGATACTGGTGAGAGTGAGCCTAGTCCAATCTGGCGGGATAGATCACTGGCCAGTATCGTTTTCCATAGTTGCAGACCGACTTGCAACCCTTGGGCCTGGACTAACATCCAGCCTGCCAGAGGCATGGTCACCTCGCTGGGGAGGGGGATACAGGCGCTCTCGATGGCCATGGCTACCACTATCCCCGCCCAGCCTATCGATTGGAGCAGGTTCTCCAAAAAGAGGATGATCTGTTCCTCGATGGCTACCAAGGGCCCTCCTTAAAAGGCGAAGCGAAATGAGGCAAAGCAGGCCAGATTGTACCACGAAGGGGGTCTTTCAGCAAGGGTTTGGGGAGTCGCACCAGTATATACACAAGATGGGAGAGTGGTGGACAACAGGGGTCAAGGGTAGGCTGCCAAATCAAGCAAAGTGGCTAGGGAGATCCCCAGGCTTATCCACTCCAAGATCGACTTCTTATATTCCAGGATCACCTCTGGGGGGTAAGAGGTGCCTTGGGCAAAGGATTGAATACCAGATGAAAGCACCTCTATGAAAGAGGTGCTTTTCGAGTTAAGTACAGAGAGCGGGTGATGGGATTCGAACCCACGACATTCTGCTTGGGAAGCAGACACTCTGCCAACTGAGTTACACCCGCACGATATAAATTATACCCATTTATTGCTTCCCTGTCAACGCACCCTCGTAGGTGAGACTGAGAACTGGGTGAGTTCCCTCGAATTGATTTTCTTCGTCTCGGGCTCAGGGTGAAGGGGTCATTCGACACTGAACTCGATGCTCGTCATCGTTTCTTGCTCGACTACAACGTCAAGCCGATACGGGCCAAGAGGCATCTCGTGACCGGCGTTGATGGCTCCGCAACCCACTGGGTTGCCATCCGGGCTGGTTTGAAAAGGAACAGGGATGGCTCGACTTTCCATCTCGGAACTGAGGACGAGTTGGAACTGAGTCACTGCGCCCGCCGGGCTGGAGACAAAGATGAAAATAGTATCTGTTTGAGCGAACCTGGTCTCCCTTTCCGCCTGCGGATCTTGGACCTTGGTCAGCCAAATCTCCCACCCTTCTACACCTTCCTCGGGAGGAAGGGGGGTGCCTGCAGGAGGCACGCCTGCCGCCGGTCCTTGGAAAGGCCCGTTGGGTCCGCCTTCTGACGACGGCGGTTGCCCAGGCCCCTCTGCTCCTAGTGGAGGAGAGATCAAGCCTGAGGGTAACTCTTTGAGCCCCTCAAGGATTCCAGGCGGTACATCCCCTACTATCGGGCCGGCCACCGAGCCGAGGACGAAGCCCAGAACTAAGATGATTAGCAGGCTCGCTACCCACGCGCCCAAGCAGCCACAGAAGCCGCCACCAAAAGCCTTAAACCCTTCTTTAATCACCCTCATTTCTATGCTCTCCCTTTCGACTGAGAGCATCTTCTAGTGTGGAACAACTGGCGATGCCAGAACGCCTGCCCGGCCAGGCCGTGGTTTGCACCTTCGGGGTTAGGGACCGGTTCCTGTGTGAGCGGAAGGTCTATAAAAAAGGTTGCACCCTTTCCAGGCTCGCTCTCGGCCCAGATGCACCCCCCGTGGTTGCGAACGATGCGACGGGAGATGCTTAGGCCCAAGCCTGTCCCCTTCTCCGACCCCCTGGTAGTGAAGAGAGAGTCGAAGATCTTATCAAGGTTCTCAGATGGTATCCCTGGCCCAGTGTCAGCGAAACTGATGCGAATGGCGTCATCTTGCAAGAACTGGGTTCTGACGGTCAGAGTGCGCTTGCCTTTGGTTTTCACCATGGCTTGGTGGGCGTTGTTGGTGATGTTAAGGAAAACTTGCTGAAGTTGGATAAGGTCCGCCATTACCAAGGGAAGGTCATCAGCAAATTCCTCCACCACTTCGATACCGTTGACTTTGAGTTGGTACTCTTGTAACGCGAGGGCCTCTCGGATAGTCTGATTGATATCAATGGCGGTTCTCTCCATCTTCCTCTGGCGGACGAAACCGAGAAGGGAATGCACTATTTGCATGGTGTGCTCTGCACCCCTTTCAATGCTTTTGGTATAAGCCTCGGCCTCTTGGGGAAGATCGATCTCTTGCAATAATTGAGCACAGCCCAGTATGGTGACCAGTGGATTGTTGATTTCGTGGGCTATCCCCGCTGCCATCTCGCCCAGGATAGAGAGTTTCTCAGATTGGCGCAGGAGGCCTTGAGTGGATCTCAGTTGCTCCATGCCACGCCGGAGGTCCTCATAGAGGCGGGCTCTCTGGATGGCCATAGCGGCCTCATCAGCGATGGCACGACAAAGCCGCAGCTTCTCCGATGAGAAGGGAGCGCGTTCCCAACTGCGCATCTCCCCAAGGGATATCACCCCCATAGTCCGCTCACCTGCCTTGAGCGGAAGGAGAGCCCCGCTCCTGATTTCCTCCATCATCATGGCACGTCGCTCAAACTCGCCCATCGCCTGCTCAGGCTTCTCTTGACGAATGATCACCACTTCGTCGCTCTCCATGACTTTCCTGTGCAAGGGGAGATCTGCCAGTGCATATCGCCTTCCGATGCCCGGATCCCAATCTAACGGTCGTATGGAATGAGCAGCCTGGAGGACCAAATTCTCACCTCTCTCGTCGAGGAGGGAGATGCGGCTGAAGGTGACCGGAAGCGATGTGGTTAATCTCTCAGATAGAGTTTGTAGGATCTCGATAGGGTCAAGGCTAGACGAGGTGGCCTCTACGGTTTCAAGGAGAAGGGACAACTCATCGGCTTTGGCTTGTGCAGTTTCTAAGAGGCGAGCATTCTCAATGGCGACGGCTACCAGGGCTGCCACCTGGGTCAGGAGTTCTAGGTCGCCCTCCCTAAAACGGCCATCGATCTTGTTTCTCACCTCAATTAGCCCTATGGTTTGCCCCTTTGTCTTCAACGGGACGCGAAGGGTATATTCATTGAATAGAGCGTTCACATCGAGAGCCACAGCCGGTGTCCAGCAGCCAGATTTGTCGGGGGGAGATGCCTCTTCTTGGTATTTCAGCACCTCTTTCAGGCTCTCCTGGTCTGGCTCCTCATCGAACAGCAGCAAGCAGGCACCCTCAGCAGGCAAGATCCTGTCGATGGAGCGCATGACCGAGAAGAGGACCTCCTTTTCACTCAAAGAGGAGGTGATGGTCAAGCCTATCTCGTATAGAGAGGTCAGTTCCCGAACCTTTTGTTCCAGAAGTCGGTTCAAGCGCGCGATCTCAATCATGGCCGCAGCGTGGCTGCCGATGGTTTCCAGCAAGCCTATATGCTCGATGGTTAGAGTGCCAGGCGTGAAGGCAATGAGGTTCATCAGGCCCACAGTTTTTCTGCGTGACTTCAAGGGAACGCTGGCGAAAGATTGCATGCCTTCTAACGCGCGGACCAGCGGCTCTAGCCTTGGGTCTTCCTCCACGAATGCGAAGAGTGGCTTGCCGCTTCGCAGGGCTTCCATCGAAAGTGGCTCACTAAGCGCAGCCAACTCAGCGATCTGTATCTCGTCCACCTTTGGGCTGTGCCCTGCGAGAAGGCGCGCGCTATCATCCCTGTTACCGATGGAAGTGATCCAGCCTATCTGGGAGTGGGTAGTCTCGGCCACCACTGCCAAGACTCGCTCGAGGGCCTCTCCCAGTGCCAGGCAACTGCTGGCGGCGTTGGCCACTCGGGTTAGAGCGGAAAGTTGGCGGTTGCGCCGCTCAATCTCTGGCTCTGATTCCATCGCACTGCTTTCCACGCCCTAGCTATTAGTGTCAGACATTTTCTGCCGCATAGCCACGCCTCGTCGTTTTTCGAAGGATGGTGCGCAGCAAACGAACCCTAAACAAATCCCCACCTTCCAG
>Ga0209121_10000246_pt1 | contig 57804 bp, 51 predicted proteins | sample Cruoilmetagenom3_FD_187292 | JGI IMG/M metagenome (GOLD analysis project Ga0209121, IMG submission 187292) | Oil polluted marine microbial communities from Coal Oil Point, Santa Barbara, California, USA - Sample 3 (SPAdes) (version 2) | ecosystem: Environmental > Aquatic > Marine > Oil seeps ...
CCACTTTTTGTGTAATAAGTAATTCTATTCATCGTTTGTAATAATTGTAAATTTGTAGAAATTGAACTTTTACTTGCTTCTAGTTTTTCTACAAGTTCATCAAAAGTTGCACCTTCAACACCATTTAAAATTAAATAGACAATTATTCTAGAAGCTAAAGGAGACAAATTATCATTACATTCAAAATAAACCCCAAGTTCTTCAACTAAAGCTAATTTTTCTTTTAATATATCTTCGTATTCTGTCATAATAAATAATTTTTGCAAATATACGTATTTTTAGTTTGTAACCAAACGAACTAAACTCATTTTTTAAAATTCACTTCATTTTCCATATTGTGTTTTTATTGTTAAAAATTAGGGTTTTGAAGTGAAAACTTTAGAAGATTAACAATCAAATCTACTGAAAATACGACAAATGCCGTATTGATTTCACACATGTTTTGTTCGATTTTTGAATTCATATTAAACCCCGAAAACATTAATTCAAATTTAGATTGAACTAAAAAACACACACATTATGAAAACTAAAACAAACAAACTAAAAAATTTAATGCTAGTTGCTTTTTTGGGATTAGCAACTACAATAACTGCTCAAAAGGCAGAAAGTTCAGATTTCACGTATGACGTTGGTGGGAAAATAGAAAAAATGACGGTAACCGACTCCGGGGTGCTTTTAATTACTCATGGCAAAGGATTGGCAGGTATAAAACCAGGACAAAATGATTTGGCTTTTAATTTTGACGATTATGGAAAAGTGAAAGAAGAAGAAATTAATATCATTCCAAATACACCTTATGTTATGGTTGGTCAGGCAGGTTTTGGGGGTATTTCGGCTAAACAAAGCGTTATTGATATGGTTTCGGGAAAACGCATTTTTGATACCAAAGCAAATGGTTGGAAGGCAGCACTTCAACCAACTTTAATATTGCCCGAAAATAAATTGATTGTTTCTGGTCAACGTACAAGTAAAGAAAAATTTGCGCAAGCAATAGGTATTTACAATATGGAAACTGGGGCTGAGGAAAAATTACTTACTCTTAAGGGTTCAGAAGCTATGACGGGAACACCAAAAATTATAAATGGAGGTTTAATTGTTTCAACATATAAAAGATTATATAGAATTGATTTAGCAACAGGAAATGAAACTTGGACGCTAAATTTAAAAAATGTGGCCTTTGTAGAACCTGCGGAAGACAATTCAATTTATGCATTTATTAATAAAGGTAAAAATCACGAGGTTCATAAAGTTAGTGAATCTGGAACTGCAATGTGGGCGGATGGTAAAAAATTAAAAGGACATGTTTCGAATTTTGAAATAACTCCAAATGGACTGGCAATTGTAAGTGATGTTGCATCTTCTGGGAAAAAAGGAATAGCAAAATTAGCTGCTGCCAAAGCGCAAAGTAATATTTCTTTCCTTTCTGCCTCAAGCGGAGAAGACTTATGGGAGAAAGCTCCTAAAACAAAAGGATATGTTCAGCATTTTTATATAATGAGTGATGGAATCTTGTTTGGTGTGCAAGAAGGTGGGATTAATAAAATTTCATTCGATGGAAACGCACTATTCAAAAAACCGCTAAAAACAGGTGAAAACATACACACAATGGCATTGACTAATCAAGGGATGATTTATATTACTGATGAAGATGCCAATATTATAAATTTAGAAACAGGTGAATCAATTTGGAATAAGCCAATAAAATACAAAAAGGCGAAGGCAGTAACAAGTTCATATGACACAGCTAACAAAAGATATTTAATAAGTACCGGTGAGGAAATGATGGCTATAGATGAAGATTCTGGGGATATAAGTACCTTGGCTTCTTATAATTTTGAAGAAAAAGAAGATCCTAATACATTAGAAGTTAGAAATGATGGTTTATTACTTTCATCAGATCAAAATATTATGATGTTAAATTTTGATGGGAGTGAAAAATTTCATGAGTATTACAAATCGCCTGGAAAAAGTACTTTTGCCAAAATTGCCTTTGCAGCAGTAGCTGTAGCTTCAGTTGCAATGGCTAGTGCTGCAGCAGTAAGAGCTGGAGCAAATAAAAACAATATAGGGCAGTATAATAGTTATGGTGCAGAAATGGATCGACAATCTAGAATGTTTGCTGCTATTGGATCTGCATCCTTTAATGAAATGTCTAGGAGATTTAAAGCTACTGCTGCTACAAAAGATGCTCAGTTTATACTTTCAAAGTTAGATGATGGAGTTGGTTTAGTAAAAGTTAGTAAAGAAACTGGAAAACCTGTAAAAGAGATTGTCCTAAATGATAAAAAACCTGTTTATGAAGTTGATGAATGGGGTGGATTTTTATACTATATGGCAACTAATAATACGATTAACGCTTATAATTTAAAAAAATAAGGATACTAACTATTTCCTGCCTTGAGACTGTTTCAATTCCCACAAGTTGAAATGGTCTTTTTTATTTTTTCGTATATTGCTGTTAATCAAAAGTTTTTATGAGAAAACAGTACTTTTTTTTTGCTTTTCTATTTTCAATTTCAATTATAGCCCAAAACGGGATTGAAAAAGAAAACCTACAGATTTCAATTTCTAAATTATCGAAACAACAACAACTCCAAAAAATTCTAAGCATTCCTTATGATATTTTTGTTGGTGATATTCAAAGTTCTGAAAAATTAGCAGAGCAAGCTGTAAACCTTGCAATTGAATTAAATGATTCTACTTCTTTAGCGAAAGCATACTTGCAATTGGCTCAAGTTTATACTTATAAAGACAAACGTGATAAGAAAGTTTTTTTCAACTTAAAAGCTATCAATATTTATGAAAAATTAGGTGAATTAAGTAAAGCTGGTTATGCCTATGGTGAGCTTGGCTATTCTATAAAAAGAGAAGATTTTAAAAATGCCTTATCCTACATGAGGAAGGGAATTCATTTAGTTGAAAACTCATCTGACATATCAAAAATTGATGCCACTTACGATAATTACGGCATATTACAGGGAATGGTAAAAAAACATGATAGTGCTTTATACTATCATAACAAATCACTTGCTATTAAAAAACGAAACAAAGACAGCATAGGAATACCGTATGGATATGTACATTTAGCAACTGTAAATATTAGTCTAAAACGTTTTAATATTGCAAAAAAATACATAGATAGTTCTCATACAATACGCTTAAAACGAAAAGATAAATATGGAATCACAGATAATTATGTGTACTATGGCGATTTATATTTTGCTCAGGAAAATTATCAGCTTGCTATTGAAAATTTTAAAAAAGGATACGATTTAGCTATTGAAAATAACATTGTTTTTTTGCAAAAATATTGTGCAGAGTATTTGACTAAAATTTACCTTTTGCTAAATGATTACAAAAATGCTTTTAATTTTAGTTCCATTCATCAAACATTAAAAGATAGCACCTTAAATGCCCAAACAAATTCTAGAGTTGCTGAGCTACAAATTGAGTTTGAAACTGAAAAAAAGGAAAAAGAAATTGCACAACAAAAAGAAGACCTTTTAAAAAATGAATTAGAGCTAAAAAATAAAAACTTAACAGCTTTATTATTAGGTTCTGGTTTGTTATTTTTTGGCATTGTTTCATTTGGACTTTACAAAAGACAACAACATAAAAAAGCAGAACACAAAAATCAACTCGATCTTAAAGAAGCTCAAACCTATAATAAATTGCAAGATCAGCGTTTACGAATCTCTCGCGATTTACACGATAATATTGGCTCACAACTTACTTTTATCATTTCATCCATCGATAATATAAAATTTTTGACAAAAAAATCGAATGATGGTTTAAAAGATAAACTCACCGACATCAATGATTTTGCTAGTGGCACCATTATGCAACTAAGAGATACTATTTGGGCAATGAATAAAAATGAAATTCATTATGAAGATTTTCAAACTAGAATTTTATCTTTTATTGAAAAGGCAAAAAGTGCCACCACAGATATTCAATTTAATTTTGATTCTTCTATCTCAAAGGATTTTACATTTACATCCATTAAAGGAATTAATGTTTTTAGAATTATTCAAGAAGCCATAAACAATGCTATTAAATATGCTGAGGCTTCGGAAATTTCTGTGAAAATAAAAGAGAATTCCGATCAAATATTAATTGAAATTAGCGACAATGGAATTGGCTTTGACATAAATACGATAACGCCTGGAAATGGATTAGAAAATATGCAAAAAAGAATTCTAGAAATTGGTGGTGAATTACAGGTAAATTCAAAAAATAATGCTGGAACTTCTATAGTTGTTAAATGTTCTAAAAATAGGACAAATGCCGTATAGATTTTAAACACTATAAAATTTACTTTTATAAAAAACCTTAAACTTAATTATGAAGTTAAAAATAGCGATTGCCGAAGACAACAGCTTTTTAGCCAAAGCTGTGATTGAAAAACTATCTTTTTTTGAGAATTTAGATTACAAGTTTAGAGGAATCAACGGCGCAGAACTTATTGGTAAATTAGAAGAAAATCACAATATCGATGTTATTTTAATGGACATTCAAATGCCAGAAATGGATGGTATTACAGCTACCGAAATTGTAAAAAAGAAATACCCGCATATTAAAATAATTATGCTCACCGTTTTTGATGATGATGAAAATATTTTTAATGCAATAAAAGCAGGTGCAAATGGCTATTTACTAAAAGAAATTGATGCCGAAAACTTGAACAAAAGCATTTTAGAAGTCGTTTCGGGTGGTGCACCTATGACACCAAGCATTGCTTTAAAAACGCTTAAACTATTAAGAAATCCACTTTCAATAACGAATACTAAAGAATTAGAACAAATTAAATTAACGAATAGAGAAACAGATATTTTAGAGCATTTAAGCAAAGGGCTAAATTATAACTCTATTGCAAATAACTTAATAATTTCACCTTCTACTGTTCGTAAACATATTGAGAATATTTACAAAAAACTTCAGGTTCATAATAAAATAGAGGCAATCACAAAGGCTCGAAAACACAATTTAATTCATTAATACTAGAACAAAAAAAGAGAAGCAAATGCTTCTCTTTTTTTAAAATATATCTTCTTATATTAATTTACAAATTTCGCAACATTTTGCCAAGGACCTCCATTAATAACATCAATTCCGTTTTGTTTTAAAAATGAAGTTGCTTGTCCGCTTCTCGCTCCACTTCTACAAACAGCAATTACTTTTTTGTTCATTGATTTAATTTCAGTAACGGTACTAGGAATACTATTTAATACAATATTTTTTGAACCCTTTACGTGACCACCTTGATATTCTTGTGCAGTTCTAACATCAATTACGATAGCACCATCTTTTAAATAATCTTCTATGGAAGCTGCACCATTACCTCCACCAAATAAACCAAAAAAACTCATTTCCTAATGTTTTAATTTGCCGCAAATATATGTTTTTATATATGAAACTTGGTAACAGTAGTTACGATTATTTTCTATCTATTAGATACAATCCATTAACAATTAAACTACTAAACCTTTTATTTTCTTTCAAATTCATTAAATAATCTCTAAGTTCTACTTCAATTTTTAAATTTGATTTATACATGAGTTCATACATTTCTAAAGGCAACAACCAATCTAACGAGAATTTTCTCTTTAATTCAGAAAAAATAATGGTCATTTTATCAGCATCTATTGCACTATCATTTCTCATTTGTGCAACTTTCTTATAATAACTGTGTAATTCTAAATTCTTTTTTGAATAGCTTATTTTATGTGTTTTTTCCTTAGATATGGAACCCACGTTTTTAAATGATTTCGGAGAAGCTGGCCCAGCATATGCAGAAATAATTTCCTTCCCAACAGCCATATCATAAATTCCCCAATCTGGATGAAACAATACTTTATCGTGGTGCGTAACTGTACAGTTTTTAAATGAAATCAAGAGAATTTTTCCCTTCAAATCTCTTTTTCCAGTAATAACCTCTCCTACTACTTTTATATTTCCTTCAAACAATAATTCGGTTTTTTTGCCTTCATAAATACCATAAACTTCTAAATCCTTCGGAAACATATTTTCTATTGCCAAGTTTATTCCTTTCAGTTTTCCAAGAGGACTACCAAAACCTTCGGCGTGGTATTCAACCCCATGACCTATTAATTCTTTATCCTTACTTGCCAAAGCAGTTGGCCCAGTAGTTTGAATATAAATTGGTCTTCCTTCATGGGAAATAACATTCGAGAAAACACCTGAAACCTGAACTCCTGTACTTAACTCTATGGTTCCTAAATTATTTGATTCAACCAATTTTTGAATCCCTTTTAAGCCACCTTTTCTCAAGGCCATTTTGTTTGCGAACTCTTCTAAAACAAAACTTAAATGTGCAAAATCGGGTGTTACAAAAAGTTGTGGTTGCGGTTTGGTAATATCGAAATTATGCTTCGCTGCTTGAATTGAATAAGGCAATTTTTCAACTTCAGAAGTCATACAATACTTACTTTCAGAAATAGAAGACAAAAGTCCGGCGCCGTATATTTTAGGGTCGTTCAATTCTCCAACCAAACCATATTCCACCGTCCACCAATGTAGGTTTCTAATTTGAGCCATTTCTGATAATTCTCCTAAATTATTTTGTAACTCTTCAACTTTTTGTTGTGCTTTTTCTAATTCAACTTCCAAAGAATTAGGGTCTTCTTTTAAAATAGATAAAAGCCGCACAGCTTCATACATTTCAAAATCCTTTGCCGAAGAAATAGCTTTGCAACCAATTTCTCCAAATCTTCTCAAATATTCGGCATATTCAGGATTTGCAATTATCGGAGCGTGACCAGCAGCTTCGTGAATAATATCTGGTGCTGGTGTATATTCAATATGTTCTAAAGTCCTAATATCAGAGGCTATAACTAACACATTATAAGCTTGAAACTCCATAAACGCATTTGGAGGAATAAATCCATCAACTGAAACCGCTGCCCAACCAATTTCTTTTAAAATTCGATTCATTCCTTCCATTTTCGGAATGCTATCAACCGAAATTCCAGCTTTTATTAACCCTGTAAAATAAGACTTATGAGCTACTTTAGATAAATAATCGATATTGGCTCGCATTACATAACGCCACACGGCTTGGTTTTGAGCGGTGTATTCCTTGTAAGGTTGCTTTACTATAAATTTATGTAAATGCTTAGGTAAACGCTTAGTGACTTTGTTTAATTTCATTTAATAAAGATCTTTTACTCTATTTCTCGTTGGAAAGTTACGCTAATTCTCAATCAATATTGAAAAAAATAACTTTGTATATTTACACGGGTTCAAAAATTAAAAAAATGAGAAGAGGAAATTCTAAAGTTAAATTATTATTAGGTGTTGGTATTATTTTATTTGGGTTGTTTAAGTACTATTCAAATAGTGAAGTAAACGAGTTTACAGGTAAAAAACAGCACATTTCAATGAGCGCTGACCAAGAAATTGCGTTAGGGTTGCAAAGTGCACCGCATATGGCGCAACAACACGGAGGCTTATATCCCGATCAAAAATTTCAAAATTTTGTTGATGAAGTTGGACGAAAATTGGTTAATAATAGTGTTGCCAGACAAACAGCTTACAACTACGATTTTCATTTATTGAGAGATCCAAATACCATAAATGCTTTTGCGCTACCTGGCGGGCAAATATTTATTACTTACGCGCTTTTTTCAAAATTGGAAAATGAAGATCAATTGGCTGGAGTATTGGGTCATGAAATTGGTCATGTAGTTGGTCGTCATTCCGCTGAACGAATGGCAAAACAAGGACTTACACAAAGTATTGTAAGCGGTGTTTCAGTAGGATTCGATCCAAGTACCGCTCAAGGTGCAGCAGCAATTGCCAATACTTTAAACATGAAATACGGAAGAGGTGATGAATTAGAAAGTGATGATTTAGGCGTGAAATTTATGATAGATGCTGGTTACAATCCAGCTGAGTTAATTGGCGTTATGAAAATATTAAAAGATGCAGCAGGACCAAACAGAACTCCTGAAAGATTAAGTACACACCCTGACCCTGAAAATAGGATTGAAAAAATTAAGGAAGCTATTGAAAAATATAGAAAATAAAGCTTCCTGAAAATTTTAAAATAATAAAAGCATCTTAATTAAACTTAAATTAAGATGCTTTTACATTTTTATGTAAATGTGATTAATTCCTTAATCTTTTTAGCTTTCCTACATTTATTTTCCCTATAGCTTCTTTTAGAACTACATATGACTCCTTCGCATTTGTTATTTCAGCCCATTTTAATGCGGTAATCTTTCTTTTATCAGACGACTTTACATTTAAATTAACTCCATGATCAATCAACAATTTTACAATATTTACTCTATTATGTCGGGCTGCAAACATTAAAGGAGTTAAGCCCGTAGATTTTTTTTCAATATCAATCCCGTCTTCAACTAGAAGTTTGACGACATCATATTGTCCCATTTGAATTAGCCTACAAAAAGCATTTAAATTACTTTTAGTTACAATTTCTTTTTTACTTGATTCAAGTACGCGGTTGCCATTATTTGCTGTAACACACATTGTCGTTATTAGAGCAAAAGCAAAAATTAATTTTTTCAAAATGTTAAATATTTTAGGTTATTATATAATGTAAAGACGTCTTTTAAGATATTATGTTTCATTCTTAATCCTATATTAACAACCCTTTAACGGGACTTTGATGTGGATCTATTATATTCTGATGTAGAACTCATTTTTTCTTTTTTCAAATTTCAATTTCGCAATCGTTTTAGTAATTATTAATCATATTAAAGCACTGAAATAAAGCTATTAAGTTGAATACTTCGTATATTTGAAGCTCGAAAAATTAAACACAATTTAGAATGAATAAGAAGGTGATTTTAATGATTTTAGATGGATGGGGAATTACACAGGAACCTGAAGTTTCCGCAATTTTCAATGCTCAAACATCCTATATAGACAGCTTATATGATATTTATCCAAACGCTAGTTTACGTACTGATGGTGAACATGTTGGTTTACCTGTAGGGCAAATGGGAAATAGTGAAGTGGGTCATATGAATTTAGGTGCTGGTAGAATTGTTTATCAGAACTTGGTAAGAATAAATATGGCAGTTGAAAACAAAACTTTGGGTCAAGAAAAAGTTTTATTGGATGCCATTTCTTATGCTAAAGAAAACAATAAAAACATTCACCTTTTAGGATTAGTTTCCAATGGAGGAATTCATTCTCATATAAATCATTTAAAAGGTTTGTTAGATGTTGCTGCTGAAAACAATGCTGAAAACGTGTATTTACATGCTTTTACTGATGGAAGAGATTGTGATCCAAAATCAGGAAAATTCTTTATCAATGATATTGAAGAGTATATGGCAAAAACAACTGGTGAATTGGCAACAATTACAGGTCGTTACTATGCAATGGATAGAGATAAACGCTGGGAACGTGTTAAAATCGCTTATGATGCATTGGTAAATTCAACAGGTTCAACATCTACAAATTCAGCCGAAAGTATTGAAAAAAGCTATGCAAATGATGTAACCGATGAATTCATTAAGCCAATTATTATGACTGATGAAAACGGAACACCGAAAGCCAAAATTGAAAAGGATGATGTTGTTATATTCTTCAATTATAGAACTGATAGAGGAAGAGAATTAACTGAGGTTTTAACTCAAAATAATTACGAAGAATTTGGAATGAAAACAATGCCTTTGCATTATGTTACCATAACAAATTACGATAAAAAATTTAAAGGAATAAACGTCATTTACAATACCGATAATTTAAAAAACACCTTAGGTGAAGTGTTGGAAAAAGAAGGTAAAAAGCAAATTAGAATTGCTGAAACTGAAAAATATCCACACGTTACATTTTTCTTTTCTGGCGGAAGAGAACAAGAATTTATTGGTGAAAAAAGATTATTGTGTCCGTCTCCAAAAGTGGCTACCTATGATTTAAAACCAGAAATGAGTGCTTATGAAATTCGTGACGCCATTCTTCCAGAATTAAAAAAAGGTGAAGTTGATTTTGTTTGTTTGAATTTTGCAAACGGAGATATGGTTGGTCATACTGGTGTTATGGAAGCGGCTATAAAGGCGTGTGAGGCAGTTGATGAATGTGTGAAAGATGTAATTACTACTGCCAATGAAAATGATTATACAACCTTAATAATTGCCGATCACGGAAATTGTGAAACAATGAAAAACCCTGATGGATCTCCTCATACAGCTCACACAACAAATCCGGTACCTTTTATTTTAGTTGATAAAGATTTGAAAAATATTAAAGATGGTGTTTTAGGAGATATTGCACCAACAATCTTAAAATTGATGGGCATTGAACAGCCAAAAGAAATGACACGTCATTCATTAATTTAATTTTGTACTTTTAGAAATCTAAATTCAACATTATGAAAAAAATATTTTTAGCAATTATTTTAATAACAACATTTAGTTGTAATGCTCAAAAAAGTGAAGTTTTAGCAACAAAAAATCAATCGGGAGATTTGGTCGGTATTGCATCAAAAGCCCAGTTTTTAGAAGCTCCATATAACGATTGGTTTGATTTTGGATATAACGAGTATTCAATTGATGAAGAAACTTTGAATGTTTTAAAACCTCTTTTAAAAGACATAAAAATAAAAGCTTTTATGGGAACTTGGTGTGGAGATAGTCAAGAACAAACACCAATTTTTTATAAAATCTTAGATGAAGCTGGGTTTAAGCATAAAAACTTAGAAATGATTACTGTTAATAGAAGTAAAAAAACACCAGATAACTTACAAGCTGGACTTGATATTTTAAGAGTTCCTACTTTTATTTTTTATAAAGATGATAAAGAAATTGGGCGTTTTGTTGAATACCCAAGAGAATCGGTTGAAAAAGATATGCTGCAAATTGTAAGTGGAAAACCTTACAAGCATTCATACGAAGATTAAATTATTAGATTTTTATAAAACGTCATTACGAGAAGCGAAGTAATCTCTCTGTTAAAACCAACAAATTGTTTCAATTTTTTTAAAACTTCACAATGGCGATTACTTAATTAGCATCTTTCCTATTTTCATTATCTTCCAACTCATGAAGCTCATCTAACTGTTTTAAAATATCAAATGTCTTTTTGGCTTCATCTTCATCAATTGTTGAAATTGCTGCACCAACATGGACTAAAACATAATCTCCAACATTAGCTTCAGGAACTAAAGTTAAACTCACCTCTTTAATAATTCCGTCAAAAGAAACTTTTCCAACTCTAAAAACTTCATCTAGTTGAGAAGTTACTTCTATTAATTTTCCTGGAATAGATAAACACATATTCTTAAATATTAGATTTTAACCATTGATACCATGCTTGCATTCCCTCTCCTTTTGTAGCAGAAACTTCAAAAAATTGCAAATTAGGATTCACTTGTAAAGCATAATCCTTCAATTTTTGAATATCTATATTAACATAAGGCAACAAGTCAATTTTATTTATAATACAAACATCCGCTGTATGAAACATATCAGGATACTTTATTGGTTTATCCTCTCCTTCAGTTGTACTAATAATTACAACACGTTTCTTTTCTCCTAAATCGAACATTGATGGACATACTAAATTCCCAACATTTTCAATCATTAAAATGGAGTCGTTTTTCATTTCCAATTTCTTCACTGCATCGTACACCATATCGCTTTCTAAATGACATCCCTTTCCAGTATTAATCTGAACAACAGGAATATTAAGTGCGTCTATCCTATCAGCATCATTTAATGTTTGTTGATCTCCTTCTATCACATAAAATGGTATTTCTTCTTTTAAATCGGCCAAGGTACGTTCCAAAATTGAAGTTTTTCCAGAGCCTGGAGAACTTACTAAATTTAAGGTAAAAATATTTTTAGCCTCAAAATAACCTCTATTTCTAGCAGCTAGCACATCGTTGTTTTGCAAAACATCTTTTTCTACAGCTATTACACGTTGTTTATGGTCGTGAGCATGGTCATGTGAATGAGAATGGTCACCATGTTCATGATGATGGCCATGGTCGTGATGATGATCGTGTTCATGATGAGAATGACTATGTTCTCCTGGTTTTAAAATTATTGGACCGTTTCCATCGGTTCCACATCCGCAAGTTCCACACATAATATATCAATTTAAATTACTTCTAACGCTTTTACTTTTAATTCTTTACCTTGTAAAATCCCTTTAAAGTTACTGCTGCATTTAGGACAAACATCATAGATGTTTTCCATTTCAAATTCAGCATCGCAATCTGCACATTTTCCTTTTCCTCCTATTTTTATAATCTCCAATTCAGCATTCTCCAAAACACTATCTTTCACTGCTGAAGACCAAACAAACTCTAAAGAATCTACCTCTACTCCAGATAATACACCAACGATCAATTCAATTTTAGAAACTTCTGTTGCTTTGGCCTTTTTAGTTTCATCTTCGGCTATTTTAACAATTCCCATTGCTATTGATAATTCATGCATATTTATGAGTTCTGTTCAAAATTACATAAAATAACATATATACACCAATGATAAATGTTAGCTAAAGCTGGCTTTTTAAATTTTATTTATTAAGATTATTTCATCTTATTTTAAATCATTCTAAATTAGATCTTTATGTTGAGGTATTCAAATAAAATTGTAAATTAGTTTGTCGTTTTCTCAAAGATTTAAGAAAATGATTGTCAAATTTATTATCACCAAAAAACTAATCATATGTCTGATAAAAGTGATACCCGAAAAACCTATTATGAAAGCATCATAAAACAAGGTTATAACCGTCGAGACTTTCTAAAATTTTCTACCTACATGACTGCCTTTATGGGGTTGCAAAGTAGTATGGTAGGTCAAATTGCCAAGTCTTTAGAAACAACGCCGAGAATGCCTGTAATTTGGGAGCATTTTCAAGAATGTACATGTTGTAGTGAATCCTTTATAAGGTCTGACCACCCGATTGTGGCCGATATAATTTTAGATAAAATTTCACTCGATTATACATTAACGCTTATGGCTGCTTCAGGTCATCAAGCCGAAGCCGCAAAACAAGCAACCATGAAAAAATACCACGGAGAGTATATTTTATGTGTTGAAGGTTCTGTTCCAATGGGTGATGATGGTAATTACTGTTGTATTGCTGGTAAAACTGCAAAAGAAGCACTTATTGAAGCTGCTGAAGGTGCTAAAGCTATTATTGCTTGGGGAAGTTGTGCAACAAATGGTTGTGTACAAGCTGCCAAACCAAATCCTACAGGCGCAACTCCGATTCATAAAATAATAAAAAACAAACCTATCATAAGAGTCCCTGGTTGTCCGCCAATTGGTGAGGTAATGGCTGGTGTTATTGTACATGTAGTTGCATTTGGACGTTTACCTGAACTTGACAGAATGGGAAGACCTAAAGCTTTTTACTCAAAAAGAGTTCATGATAGTTGTTATAGACGACCTTATTTTGATGCTGGACTATTTGCGGAATCATTCGATGATCAAAATGCGAAAGAAGGTTATTGCTTGTATAAAGTAGGTTGTAAAGGGCCTATGACATACAATTCTTGTGGTACTATTAAATGGAATAATGGAGTTAGTTATCCTATTCAATCTGGACACGGATGTATTGGATGTAGTGAAGAAGGTTTTTGGGATAATGGTCCTTTCTATGAAAGAATGACAAAAGTACCTGGTTTTGGTGAAGAACATAATGCAGACACTGTTGGTAAAGTTGCTGCTGGTGCTTTAGCCGGTGGAATTGCAGTTCACGCAGTTGCTGCTAATATTTCCAAACGAAAAGAATTGATGAAAAGAATCAATCGCGGTAAACAAAACGAAAAAAATATAGACTCTTAAAAAATATACAATGGCAAATAGAATAGTTGTTGACCCTATTACACGTATTGAGGGTCATTTAAGAATAGAAGCTGAAATAAAGGACGGAAAAATAATAGACGCCTTTAGTTCCAGTACAATGGTACGAGGAATAGAAGAAATTGTAAAAGGTCGCGATCCAAGAGATGTTTGGGCGTTTGTACAGCGTACTTGTGGTGTTTGTACCACTGTTCATGCATTATCCTCAGTTCGTTCAGTTGAAGACGCCTTAGGGATTGCAGTACCACAAAATGCAGAAATGGTAAGGAATATTATGGAAGGTGCATTGTATATGCACGATCATGTAGTGCATTTCTACCACTTACATGCATTAGATTGGGTTGATGTTGTTAATTGTTTAAAGGCAGATCCAAAACAAACTTCCGAATTAGCTCAAAGTATCTCAAAATGGCCAAAAAGTTCGCCAGGCTATTTTTCTGATGTTCAAAAAAGAATTCAAAAATTTGTTGAAAGTGGTCAATTAGGAATTTTTGCAAATGGCTATTGGGGACATCCTCAAATGAAATTACCTGCTGAAGTTAATTTATTAGCCGTTGCTCATTATTTAGAAGCTCTAGAATGGCAAAAAGAAATTGTAAAAGTGCATACAATTTTTGGTGGTAAAAATCCACACCCTAACTATTTAGTTGGTGGTATGGCTTGTGCTATCAATACAGAAAGTCCTGGAGGCTTAAATGCTGAACGATTAGCATATGTAGGAAAATTGTTAAAAGAGGGTAGAGACTTTGTAAATCAGGTTTATATTCCAGATTTATTAGCGATTGCATCTTTTTATAAAGATTGGGGTGCTATTGGTCAAGGTTTTGGAAATTATATGAGTTATGGAGATTTCCCAACAAACGGTTATGCAGATTTATCTAGTTTTAAATTCCCTTCTGGAGTAATTCTAGATAGAGATTTATCTAAAATTCATGACGTTGATCATAGAGGTGATCAAATTGAAGAATTTGTAAATAATTCTTGGTACGACAATTATGCCGAAGGTAAAGATGTTGGAAAACATCCTTGGGATGGAGAAACAAATATTAAGTATTCTGGCCCAAAACCACCATACACACACTTAAACGTTGAAGAAAAATATAGTTTTATAAAAACACCTCGTTGGAAAGGCTTAGCTATGGAAGTTGGACCTTTAGCCAGATTATTAGTTGGTTATGGCCGTGGAAATAAAGAAATTCAAGATGTTGTAAATGGTGGCCTAAAACACTTAAATGTTCCTGTAGATGCTTTATTCTCAACTTTAGGTAGAACTGCCGCTCGTGGTCTAGAATCTCAATTGGTTGCAGATTGGACTATTGAGTTTTATGACACCTTAATGAACAACATTAAAAATGGTGATGAACGAATGGCAAATATGGACAAATGGGATCCTAAAACGTGGCCGTCAGAAGCAAAAGGTGTCGGCTTTATGGAAGCTCCAAGAGGTGCATTAGCGCATTGGATTAAAATAAAAGATGGTAAAACAGAGAACTACCAACAAGTAGTTCCAAGTACTTGGAATGCTTCACCTCGTGATCCTAAAGGTCAACGTTCAGCATACGAGTCTACTTTAATAGGAACACCTGTTGCTGATCCAGAACTACCATTGGAAATTATTAGAACCATCCATTCCTTCGACCCTTGTATTGCTTGCGCAGTACATTTATACGATGAACATGGTAAACACATTTCTCAAGTACAGAACATATCAAGTTGTGATAGTTAAAAATTAAATTATGGAAACAAAAAACTTTAAGAGAGTACTGGTCTGGGAACTTCCTGTCCGTTTTTTTCATTGGGTAAATGTTCTAACCATAATTGTCCTAACTGTAACAGGTTTCATTATTGCTAATCCACCTGCAATTATGTCGAACATGGAAGCTTCAGATTTAAATATGTTTGGACTTGTTCGGTTTATTCATTTTACGGCAGCTTATATCTTCTTTTTTAATATGATTTTAAGAATATATTGGGCTTTTGTTGGTAATAAATTTGCACATTGGAGAGCCTTCTGGCCTTTCAGTAAAAAAATGTGGAATAACTTTTGGCACGTACTAAAAATTGACATTTTACTTATGAATGAAGATGTTGAAGATTTAAGCAATGTTAGCATTGGTCATAATAGCATAGCTGCTTTTTCTTACTTAGCCATGTTCTTTGTAGCATTGGTTTCTGTTTTTACTGGTTTTGCATTGTATGCAGACATGTCTAGCTGGTGGCTGCCTGATCTATTTAGTTGGGTAACACCTCTTTTTGGTGGCGATTTTATGGTTCGAACCATACATCATATTGCTATGTGGTTGTTTATTTTTTTTAGCATCGTACATATCTATTTAGTATTTTATCATGACTGGTTAGAAGGCCGTGGTGAAGTTTCATCAATGTTTGGAGGCTATAAATTCGTAAGAAGAAAAAGGATAAAAAGAACCAAAATTGAAAAAGAAGGTGAAATTTTAATCGTTGAAGAAGAAATAAAGGAGGAATAATTATTAAAATCAATTCACTAAACCTAAAGTAAATTCATTTAGCCACCGTATTAAATGTTAAATGGGTTTACTTTTTATATTGAAATAAAATGAGCATAAAAGAAAGAACACCAGTTGCCATAAGTAGCGATTCCTATTTTTTTGAAAAGGATAAATCCCAAAGTATTTTAGTTATGGGAGTTGGAAACTATTTAATGGGCGATGAAGGAGTTGGCGTACATGTAATTCAGGAAATGGCAAAAAAGGAATTGCCAAATTATGTCGATATTTTAGATGGCGGCACAGGCGGTTTATTATTACTAAGTTGTTTTGAAGTGTACCCTACAATTATATTTGTCGATGCAACCATGGACGGAAAACCTGCTGGAACCGTTTCATTAATTCGTCCAAAATTTGCATCCGATTTTCCTTCTGCTTTGAGTGTGCACGATGTTGGATTAAAAGATATGATTGAAGCTGTATATTTAATGGATCACGTTTCCGACATTCATTTATTTACTGTTTCTATTGAAGAACTAAACCCTATGACAATTGAATTAAATAAAAAAGTTCAAGTGGCAATTCCTGAGATCATTGAGCAGATATTAAATATTTCTAAAGATCTTCATTCAAAATTATCGTAAATTTGTGGCTGAATTTTTAAGCTATAAATTGAATGATAAAAACCTACCTTATTTCTATTTCTGGGCAAGTACAAGGTGTAGGTTTTAGACCTTATGTTTATTCATTAGCTACTGAATTTTCATTGCTAGGTGAGGTTTCAAATAATGAAAATGGCGTCATCATTATTTTAACGGGGATTCAAAAAAATATTCAACAACTCTATCAAAAATTAATCAATTTTCCACCTCCTGTTTCTAAAATTAAGCAACATTCTATTTTAGAAATTGAATTAAAGGAATTTCAAGATTTTTCTATTGTTCCTTCAAATAAAAATGGACAATTAAATTTACCTTTAACTCCTGATTTTGCTATTTGCGACGATTGCAAAAATGATATCGAGAATAAAGAAAATAAACGTTTCAATTACCCATTTACAACTTGTGTAAATTGTGGTCCACGATATGCAATAACACAAACTTTTCCTTTTGAACGAAATCATACGAGCATTAACGAATTTCCAATGTGTAAATCTTGTTTAAATGAATATTCCAACCCAGCTAACAGGCGTTTTCATTCGCAAACAAATACTTGTGCTACTTGTGGAATTCAATTAACATTAGTTAATAATTTTAATGAAGAAGTTGAAATTGAGAATTCAGAACTATTCAATAAAATAGCGGATTTACTTTCAAAAGGCAACATCATTGCTATTAAAAACACAAGCGGTTATTTATTATGTTGCAATGCAGAAGATATCAAAGCAATTCAAAAATTAAGAGATAAAAAACACCGACCAAACAAACCATTTGCAGTTTTATATCCTTCATTAGAAATGCTGAAAAATGAAGTTGAATTAAATGAAAAGCAACTAAAATCATTAAAATCTTCCGAAAGACCCATAAATATAATTTCGTTAAAAAATTACACAGGAAATATAGCCTTACATCAAGTTGCTCCAAGATTGAATCAATTAGGAGTTATGCTGCCTTATACTGGTATTTTACAGTTGTTAGCCAATGAAATAAACTTCCCAATTGTAGCAACAAGTGGTAATATTCACGGCTCACCTATTATTAGTAAAAATGAAGAAGCTTTAGAAAAATTAAGTAACGTAGCTAATTACTTTCTTCAACACAATTTAAAAATTGAATATCCTCAAGACGACTCAGTTTTAAAGTTTAGTCAGAAATTTAATCAAGAAATATTGTTTAGACGTTCGAGAGGTTATGTACCAAATTACTTAAAAGTTGAAATTGATTCCCAAGAAAAAATAATGGCAATGGGAGCACACTTAAAAAGTACGATTGCTTTTTATCCAAATGAAAATTTATATGTGAGTCAGTATATTGGGAATCTTGATAGTTTTGATGTTTACAACCGATTTGTACAAACTTCTAATGCCTTTACCTCCATTTTTGAACAACAACCAGAAGTTGTTTTAGTGGATAAACATCCGTTATATCAAAGTACACAATACGGCAAAGAATTGGCAAAAAAAACAAATTCAAAACTTATTGAAATTCAACATCATAAAGCACATTTTACAGCTATTTTAGGAGAATACAATTTGTTTCATGAAAAAGTATTAGGCGTTGTTTTTGACGGTACAGGCTATGGAGATGACTCCAATGTTTGGGGTGGTGAATTTTTAAATTATGAAAATAATTCAATAGAACGAATTGGTCAAATTGAGAATTTTGATTGGCTTCTTGGTGATAAAATGAGTAAAGAACCTCGTGTTTCACTTTTTGCTTTAGCTTCAGAAGAAATGAAACCTATAATTGAAGAAAAATTCACATCTTCAGAAATTAAAAATTATACCTATTTAAAATCTCAAAACAAATTAAAAACCTCATCCGTTGGTAGATTGTTCGATGCAGTTGCTTCTTTATTAAATATTACAGATTACAATTCGTATGAAGGAGAAGCAGCCATTCTTTTAGAAAATAATATTTCGGCCTACAATTTAAAAAATTGTAGAAAGTATACTTCTGCTACTTCGCAAGGGTTCTCAGGGATAGAGATTATAAAAAACATACACAAAGATTTATTGAAAGGAGAACAATTATCATTTATTATTTCTAACTTTTTATATACCTTAGCTTGTGCGATATTAGAATTTGCGCAATCTAAAAACTACACAAAAATAACATTAAGTGGTGGAGTATTCCAAAATTCGACTCTTGTTGATATGCTAATAGAATTAAAACCCAAAGGAATTAATTTGTATTTTCATAAAGATTTATCGCCAAATGATGAAAATATTTCTTTTGGACAATTAATGTACTATTTACATATTAAAAACTAGAAATGAAATACTTAAGTGAATATAGAAATTTAGAAGCTACTAAGTTAATCTTAGATGAAATTCATAAAATAACCACTCGCGAGTGGAATATTATGGAAATATGTGGCGGTCAAACACATAGTTTAGTAAAAAATGGAATTTTAGAATTATTACCCGAAAAAGTGAGAATGATTCACGGTCCTGGCTGTCCTGTTTGTGTAACACCTTTAAGTTTAATAGACAAAGCAATTGAGTTACTAGAACAAGATGTAATTGTTTGTTCTTTCGGTGATATGATACGCGTTCCAGGGAGTAAAAAAAGTTTGCTAGAAGCAAAAGCTATGGGTGGTGATTTACGTATTTTGTATTCACCAATCGAAGCCGTTTCAATTGCTAATGATAACCCAGATAAGGAAGTCGTATTTTTTGCAGTTGGTTTTGAAACAACTGCTCCTGCAAATGCTTTATCTGTTTTACATGCCGAAAAAGAAGGAATTAAAAACTACTCAATTTTAGCTTCTCATGTGCTGGTTCCTCCGGCAATGGAAGCAATTTTAGATGATAAATTTTGTACAATTGATGCGTTTTTAGCTGCTGGCCATGTTTGCGCTATTATGGGAATTCAAGAATATTATCCTTTAGTCGAAAAATATAAAATTCCGATTGTTGTAACTGGTTTTGAACCTTTAGATCTGGTTCAGGGAATTTATATGGCGGTAAAACAACTAGAAGAAGGCAAACATTTATTAGAAAATCAATATGCAAGGATTGTAAAAGAACACGGAAACAAATCAGCTATAGAAGTCATCAACAAAGTATTTGAAGTAGGTGCACGTGAATGGCGTGGAATTGGTGAAATACCAAATAGTGGATATGTAGTTAAACAAGCCTATAAAAATTACGATGCTGAATTTAAATTCAAAATAAAACACATAAAAGTACCAGAAAATGAATTGTGCATTGCTGGGGAAATATTAAGAGGAATTAAAAAACCACATGATTGCAGTGAGTTTGGAAAAACGTGTAAACCATCAAATCCGTTAGGAGCTCCAATGGTTTCTTCAGAAGGTGCTTGTGCTGCATATTACCATTTTTCAACTAATTTAATCGATTAAAAATGAACATTGAAAACTTAGGGTTTGAAACCATTAATTTAGGTCACGGAAGTGGTGGAGAATTAACTAGAGACTTATTAGATAAAATTATATTTAAAACATTTAGCAACCCATATTTAGATCAAAAACATGATGGCTCTATTGTGAAGTTTGAAGGTCAAATTGCAATCTCAACCGATAGTTTTGTAATTACTCCTATCTTCTTTAAAGGAGGAAATATTGGCGAATTAGCAGTTCACGGAACCGTAAATGACGTGGCCATGTGCGGTGCAATTCCAAAATATTTGTCGCTCGCTTTTATTATTGAAGAAGGCTTTAAAGTTTCAGAATTTATTAAAGTTGTTCAATCTATTAAAAAAGCCGCTGATGAAAGCGGTGTTTTAATAATTACAGGAGACACAAAAGTTGTAGAAAGAGGAAAAGGAGATAAAATATTCATAAACACTACTGGTTTTGGAGAAATGCACCCAAAAGCAAGTATTTCTGTTCATAACATAAAAGAAGGAGATAAAATTTTAGTTAACGGTTTCATCGCTCAACATGGAATGGCAATAATGAGCGAGCGTGAAGGCTTAGAATTTGAATCTACTATTGAAAGTGACTCAACAAATTTAAATTTTTTAGTTAAAGAGTTATTAGACAAATTTGGAGAAAAAATAAAGCTATTTAGAGATCCAACTCGAGGAGGTTTAGGTACCGTTTTACATGAGATTGCGGGTGATATTTCAAAAGGTGTTGCTTTAAAAGAAGCCGATATCCCTTTGGAAAAACAAGTTGCCGCCGCTTGTGAAATGCTAGGTTTAGACCCCATGTATGTTGCAAATGAAGGTGTGTTTTTAGTTGTAGTTGATTCAAATATTTCAGAGGAAGTTTTATCATTAATGAAAAATCATCAAAAAGGAACAAATGCCGCTATTGTTGGAGAAATCACAAATGAACATCCAAATAAAGTTGTCATGGAAAGCTTAATAGGCGGGAAACGAATTGTGAGTCCATTAGTAGGAGAACAATTGCCTAGGATTTGCTAATTCATTATTACCCAATAAACACCAATTACTAAAGCAAATAGTCCCCCAACTAAACGAATTCCCTTGAAAAAAGAATCGTTGTGATCTTGCTTTGAAAAATCTGCAATTTTTCCAACTACTGATGCATAGGCAATCATGGCAATTACAGTTCCTATTCCAAACCCCGAAATATATTTTACAGAGTCTAAGGTTGTAGTAAACCCTAAAACCGGTAAAAACAATAAAAAATGAGCAATACCAGCTAGTCCATGAATAAAGCCAACTGATGTAGATGCTATTATTCCTTGCTTTAAATTGGGATGCTTATGATTGTGTAATATTTCTACATTATGTTGATGAGTATGCTTGTGAATTGCAGGATTTGCTTCTGCATGAATGTGAAGATGTTTGTGATTCTTGTTTTCTTTAAAAATTTTAAAAAATATCCAAATACCTAAACCAATTAGAACAATTCCAACAAATTGTTCGCTGTGTTTTGATATTTTCTCAATAGGTATTAAATCTTTAAATACTAAAAATAAAAACCCAATTGAAAGCATTCCTAATAAATGACCAATACCCCAAAATAAGCCAACTTTCCAAGCTCTTTTTTTACTTTCTATAGCAAATGGTGTAACGGCAGCTAAATGATCTGGGCCAGAAATCACATGCAATATTGCTGCAATAATTCCAGCAAATATAGAAGTCGTAGTAGCAGTATCATGACCACCATGTAACCACATAAAATCAAGAATTAATAATTCAATCATTTTATTTATTTAAGCATAAAAAATACTGTATTTGTGATAAAATATAAAAAAAACCTCCAAAATGAAACCATTTTAGAGGTTTTTTAACTTGTAAAGAAACATTCTAATTTACTCTAATAAATTGTAAATAAGCATCATTTTTAGCAGCAATAATATAATCTTGCCCTTTGATTTTTATAAAACTCAAATCCTTTAAGTCACCATCTATCCTTATTCCGCTTTCATAAGGTGCTTTTGCTTCAAAGGAACCATTTCCATCTCCTTTTAAATAAACCCCGATACTTGCATCATTTCTTGGTGTTTCGACTTCAGAGCTATATAAATTTCCTGCTACAACAATATCTAAATTGGAATCATTGTCAAAGTCTTTTACCAAAATTTGGTTTATACATGACAACTGTGCTAACACTGGTAATTCGTGTGATATAAGCTGTCCCCCTTTATTTTCTAAATAAATACTTGCAAAAGATTTTACTTGATAATGCAGCGAGTTTTCTAATTCTTTTTCAGTATAAACATCGACTAACGTTGCTGTAGAGAAAGCCTCGTAATCTTTAAATTTACTTTTTATAGCTGGAATTTGTCCAGATGAACAGGATCTACCTCTAACTGGAAATTGTTCTCCATCATTATAATAACTTAAAACGATGTCATTGGTTTCATTTTTATCAAAATCATTCAAATAAATATCAAATGTTTCAGTCTCCGTTGCTTTGTATTTATAGTTTTCACCCAAATTTCCAACAATAAAATCTATATCTCCATCATTATCAAAATCTCCTTCTTTAATACTAAACCACCATCCAGTAGCATTTTTAATATTCATATCATTTGATATATTTTTAAATACTCCTTCATTGTTTTTAAACACAGTTATTGGCATCCATTCTCCAACTATTATTAAATCTTCCCAGCCATCGTTATCTATATCTGACCAAGATGCACTAGTTACCATTCCTAATTCTTTAAAATCTGGGGCTGCTTTACTAGTAACGTCAACAAATTCAGGATTTCCATTAACACTAACATTTTCAAGTAAATAACTATTTGCTGGCAATGGATAATTTCCAGGAACCAATCTTCCTCCTACAAATAAATCTAAATCTCCATCTTTATCAAAATCTTCAGCAATTACATTTGAACCACTAGTTAACATATCTGGTAAAGCCGTATTTGATTTTTCAAATAAACCATTACCTTTATTAACATATAGTCTGTCTTGTAATTTTTCTGAATTCATACTGAATTCGTTACCTCCACTTACCATATAAATATCTTGGTCACCATCGTTATCAGCATCAAATATTAAGCTTCCTAAATCCTCAAATCCACTATCATTTATCAAATCTTCAATAGTTTGCTTTTCAAACCCTTTATTTGTTTGAAAATATACACCTGCTTGATTATTTGCCGCACCACCAATAATTAAATCTTCCAATCCATCTCCGTTTAAATCACCAACATCAATACCAGGACCAAACATTGATGTTCTGTGAGGCAATAATGATTCTGCTTCGAAATCATCAAACAAATTTTCAACATGTTTATGTTCTACTATTAAATCTGTATTTAATTCTGTATTAAACGGTGTTTTAGCATCAGATTTTACTATTTGTTCCTCTGTAAGAGCTTGTCCGTAATCAATCTCTAAGAATTGATTTGGAGTTACATTAGTAAATACTTGCTTTTTAAAATCTGGCCAAATAACTTCTACTTTAGGTACAATTTTGGCTTTCCCAACACCAAAGTGTAATTGAGGAGCAACAGCAGATTGAAATCCTCTTGTTAAAGTTAATTCTTGAAGTTGAGTTTCATTATTTACTTCTACTTTTACACGTACACCAACACCTGATGGATTCTTTTCTTGCCCCTTAAATTTAAAAGCTAAGTAGTTATTATTACTTGCATTAGTATTTTCAAAAATTGATGCTTTATCGTCAACATTGTTAATAATGATTTCTAAATCTCCATCATTATCTAAATCTGCATAAATACATCCGTTTGAAAATCCTTCATACGTTAATCCCCATTCATGATTCATTTTTTTGAATGACAAGTCACCAGTATTTTTAAACACAAAGTTGTCAACTTTTTCAGAAGGTATGGCTAAACTCTTTTCTAAAAATTGATCTGGACCAAATTTTTCTTTCTTTAATTTATCGAAGTAGTCCTTATTATTTATTTCTCTCCTTGTTCCGTTTGAAACAAAAATATCTTTCAATCCATCATTATCTAAATCGGCTAACAATGGGCCCCAACTCCAATCAGTTGTAGAAACACCCGCAATTCTAGATACATTACTAAAGCTAGGTAAAGAGTCGTTCACCATTCCATTATTTAGCTGAAGCATATTAATCATATACTGGTAACCAAACCCTGAGTTTACTGTACTCCAAAATAAAGAAGGATTCATACTAGCCATATTGGCTTTAGATCTTCTGTTATTATCTGGGGTCATATCCATTTGAATAATATCTAACAACTCATCATTGTTAAAATCAGCAATGTCAACACCCATACCATATAAAGCAGTTTGCTTTGTTAGACTTTGAATCTCTTCTGAAAAAGTTCCATTTTTATTATTTATATATAAATAATCTGGAACATTAAAATCATTAGAAACATAGATGTCAGGCCAACCATCATTGTTTATATCTCCAATGGTGGCGCTATTTGTTAATCCATAAGATCTAAGATTAGCTTCATCTGTAACGTTTGTAAAAGTACCGCCATCATTTCTAAAGAGGTTATCAGTCTCTTCATCTTTAGTATTTTGCATTCTAAATCGGTAAATATGATTTGGAGTAGCAAAAGAGGCTGGTGGATAATTAGCTACATATAAATCTAAATCTCCATCTAAATCATAATCAAAAAAGGTTGATTGTATGCTTGTTCCTGCATCATTTAATCCAAATTCTTCAGATTTTTCTGTAAAAGTTGAGTCTCCATTATTAATAAAAAGATTGTTCTCTTTTGTTCCAAATTTTCCTCCAACCGAGCAATAGATATCTAAAAATCCATCATTGTTTACATCAGCCATGGTTACTCCCGTAAACCATCTATCATCACCTTGTACTCCTGCTTTTTCAGTAATGTCTTCAAATTCCAGATTTCCCTTATTCAAATACAGTTTATTAGAAACCATATTTCCAGTAAAATACAAATCTAAGAGTCCATCGTTATTTATGTCACCAGTTGCAACTCCTCCTCCCATATACATATAAGCAAATGCTAAGTAGTTTAAAGAGTCGTTTTCTGTTAAATCGTTTGAAAATTTAACATTTGTATTCTCAAAATTTAATGCTCTAAATTGTTTCGTTGTTTCGGCCTTTTCGGGAGAACAACTATAAAGAAATAAAAGAACAAAACAAGATATAATTAACCTATTCATTTTATAATATTTTAGTGAATAAAAATACTAATTAAATTTTCCACAAAAAAAAAAACAGAGCATAAAATATGCTCTGTTTTCTTTATTTAAATAGTATCTAATTAAAGAATTAGAAACCTGGATTTTGTGTTAAAACATTTCCACTTAAATCAATTGCACTAACAGGAATTGGAAATCTGTCATATGTAGCTGTATAAGGGTTTACCTTTGTTCCAAAATTACCAATAGTTCTTGCTTCATTAGCAAAATACGCATTCATAATTTGAGGAGCATTACCCCATCTTCTAATATCAAATAATCTTTGACCTTCCATAGCTAGTTCTAATCTTCTTTCAAAACGAACAGCTTTAACAGCTTCATCTTGTCCAGAAAAACCAGTATAAGGTTCAATAGAATAATTTGCAGCATCTCCAGAACCGTCAACAGCTTGAACATAGTTCGAGTTTTTAGCTCTATTTCTTACACGATTAACATATCCCAAAGCAGTTTCAATATCTCCTGATTCAGCAGCAGCCTCAGCACCCATTAATAATACATCAGCAAATCTCATTATGTGGTAGTTAATACCTGAATGTTGCTGACCCCAACCACCAGTTGCCATATTATCTGTTTCACCGTTCCAATAAACGTTTTTTCTAGATAAATAAGGTCCTGAAATATCTGCGAATTCAGCTCTAATCCAATCTTTACCTGGATTCACACCATAACCATTGTAATCAATTCCTCTTCTACCAATTGAATAATCAGCTCTAGGATCTAATTCACCTGCATAAGGTGTAAATGCTTCACTACTATTAATTCCGTAATCACTAGTTACATCTGTTTGATTAAATGTGTCTAATAATGGTAAACCATTAGCAGTTTGATAAGCATTTAATAAATCTTGAGTTGGTTGATAAAAACCACAACAAGCTCCAAATGGCCCTGGGTTAGGGAAATTCAACGCTCCACCAGTGTTACCATTAAAAGCATTACCAGCATCAGCAGTAAACTGAATTGAGAAAATTGATTCAACACTATTATCTCCTGCAAGTCTAAAATTATCAACGTAATCAGGTAATAAATCGTAAGGCCCATTATTAATAACATCATTGAATATTGTTAGAGCAGAACTCCATTTACCTTGATGTAATTGTGCTTTCGCTAAAAATGCTTTAGCGGCCCAAGAAGTTGGTCTTCCTACTTCACTTCCCTGTGTACTTGGCAAGTTATTAGCAGCATATTCAAAATCAGCTTCTATTTTATCCCAAATTGGACCAGGGTTTGGCTGGTTAAATTCAGAATTATTATAATTCTCTTCAGAAATATAAGGAACATTACCCCATATTTTTTGAAGTTCAAAGTTAAAATGACCTCTTAAAAATCTAGCTTCAGCCAATTGAGCTGAAAAATCACCTTCTTCAATTCCATTAATTAATGAAATAACTGCATTTGCTCTATTTATTCCAGCAAAAGTAACTCCCCACTTACCGTAGAAATAACCATTTCCTGTAGACCAGTCAAAAGTTTCAACTTGATAAAGATCACCTTGATCACCATCTGTACTTCCTTTATGAGCATCATCAGAAACTACGTCCATAATCCAGTTATCACCAGAAATAGACCATCCATTCCCAAAGCCATTCGCTCTAACACCATCAAGAGTCGAATACGCCCCAGTTAACATCAGGTTTACACCTGCTTCATTTTGAAGGGCTGCATCACTCAGAGCACCAACAGCTGGCGACTCTGTAAATTCTTCATTACATGCTGTTAATAAACCAACTAGCATGATTAAATATATAAATTTTTGTTTCATCTTTTCTTAAAATTTAACATTAACACCTATCGACATTATTCTAGAATTTGGATAAATTCTACTATCAATACCTAAACTTAAATTATCATAAGCTACAATTTCTGGATCGAAACCTTCATAATCTGTAATAGTGAACAAGTTTGTTCCTTGTAAATAGAAACGGAATGAATCTGCTCCCATTTTTTCCGCAACGTTTGTTGGGAATGTATATCCTAACTGCAAGTTTTTAAGTCTAAAGAACGAACCATCTTCAACAAAGTAAGAGTTTGAACTTGACTCATTATTTGTACCTGAGTTTAATAACGCTGGTAAAGTTGCATCTGTATTTGAAGGTGTCCAAGAATCTAAAACTCTTGTACTTCTATTACCATTAACAAATAATGGGAAATCTGTAAATACTTTATTGTAATTGTAAACATCATTTCCTTGAGATCCGTTAAAGAAGAAAGAAGCGTCAAAACCTTTATAACCTAAATTAAGGTTGATACCATAAGTAAAGTCAGCATGTGGAGAACCAATTTTAGTTCTATCATCATCATCTACCGTACCATCACCATTTACATCTTCATATTGAAATCTACCATCATTTGTAAATCCAACTACATTACGACCATAGAAATATGACATTTCTTCTCCAACTTCAGTTCTAGTAACTGCACCGTTTCTTAAATCACCTCTTCCAGAAACAAAACTGCTAATTAAGTTTTTAACTTCATTTTTGTAATGAGAAATGTTCGCATCAATTGCATATGTAAAACCAGAATCTGTTTGGTTTCTGTATCCAAGGCTAAAATCGAATCCTCTGTTCTCAATATCACCTAAGTTAACTAAAGGTGCTCCAGCATCAATTGCCGTTGAACTAATTAAACTAAAGTCTCTAGTAATTAAATCTTTTGTTTTAATTACAAAGTATTCCCCTGTAAGTGATAAAGCACCGTCTAACATTGTTAATTCTGCACCAAAGTTCGTTGTTACAGATGTCTCCCATTTTAAATTAGGGTTTCCAACTTGACTTAATATAGCTCCTTGAGTTATTGTACTACCATCAAAAGAGTAATTTGCTTGACTTTCGGATAATCCAGAAATATTAATAGTTGGATTGTTAGCAGGTAATGTTTGGTTACCTAATTCACCATAAGATGCTTTCAACTTTAATCTGTCAATAAATCCATCAGTTCCAAAGAAATCTTCTTTACTTACTACCCAACCAACACTTGCTGAAGGGAAAATATCGCTCTTATTATCTCCTAAGAAACGAGAAGATTCATCTCTACGTAATGTACCAGATAAATAGTATTTATCTAAGTAACTATAATTAACATTTCCAAAAACTGAAAACAATGAGTTATAACCATCATAAGCATAGTCTACACTTGGTGTACCTGAACCATTATTTAATAAATAAAAATCAGGATCCTCAAATAAGTATCCAGATCTAGAAATTCCTTTTCCTTTACCACCATCTTTTAATGCTTCAACACCTACTAAAGCATTTACTGAATGATCATCGAATCTTTTGTTGTAATTCATTACATTAGACCAACTCCAATTATAAGAAGTTTGATCCTGTTCATTCATAGAATTTTCTGAGATAGGTTCTCCATGTTCAGGATCTAAATATGTAAAAGATCTTCTGTCGAAAGTATTCATTCCAGCGGCTAAAGTTGTTTTAAACTTTAATTCTGGTAAGATTTCATATTGTAAATATACATCTCCAAAAATGCTAATTCTTTTGTTATAATCGTTATCAGATCTGTATAACTGAGCCGCAGGGTTTCTTGTATTTCCTAATCCAGGACCAGCAACACCAGTATATTCTCCTGCATCATCTCTAACAGGTAATAACGGGGTCATTCTTAATGCCATTTCAATCGCCTCACCTACTCCAGATTTTGTGTTTGAATATGAAACATTTAAATGCTCACCTATTGTGATTTTATCTTTTATTTTGAATTCAGAGTTTAATCTAGATGTAACACGTTTAAATCCTGTGTAATTCATAATACCATCTCTAGTTAAGTATCCAACAGACATAAAATATTTACCAGACTCTGTTCCGTTTTCCATAGAAAATGCAACATTTGAAGTTGGAGCATCTTGCGTAATTGCATCAATCCAATCTGTCCCTCCTACTTTTGTTGTAGCATTAAAATTATCTCCGAATACAATTGGGTTATATGAAATTACTCTTCTGTACCCTTGAATTGATCCTGGTACAAAAGGAGTTGAACCACTACCATATTGTGGGTGAGAAGGTGTTACTCCAGCATTTATCATACTTTGCCAAAGCATATCTGCATGTTGTGTAGGATTCAATAAATCTGGAGCATTCGCAATTTGAGAGATACCTGTATACATATCAACAGAAATCTTTGCTTTGTCCATATTATAACCACCACTTTTTGTTGTAATAATTACAACACCGTTAGATGCTCTTGCTCCATAAATTGCAGCAGCACCATCTTTTAATACGTTCATCTGATCAATATCAGCTGAATTGATGTTATTTAAAATGTTAGGATCATCTGTTTGAACACCATCAATAATAAATAAAGGATTGGTATTATTACTTGTACCAAAACCTCTAATATTAATTTTAGGTGTTGCACCTGGAGACGAGTTATTAACAACGGTAACACCAGTTACACGACCTTGAAGAGCTTCTGAAGCATTCACTACAGGAGCCTTAAGAGCTTCGTCAGTATCAACAGAAGCAACTGAACCAGTTACATCTCCTCTAGTTTGAGTAGAATAACCCATTACTACTACCTCATCAAGTTGACTTGCATCTTCTTGAAGAGTAACATTAACTGTAGATCTTCCTCCTACATTTACTTCGTGGGAAATATACCCAACATAACTTACAACAATAACAGCATCTGCTCCTACATTGTTTAAGGTGTATTTACCGTCAAAATCGGTAATTGCACCATTTGTCGTACCTTTTACAATAACATTTGCTCCTGGCAATGGGCCACTTGCATCTGAAACTGTTCCTGAAATGCTTTGCGCATACGTAAAGCTACAAAGCATCAAACTCACCATAAGCAGTAAGTTTTTTAATAAATAAATTTTTCTCATAAATTAGTGTTTCATGAATTGATAATTGATTATTGAATTAATTGAACTGTTCTCTATTTAAAAAGTGTAACATTAATTTACACCTATACTTTTCTTTTTTAATGACTATGAATTTACCAAACTATTATAAATCAAATTATTACTAAAATAAAATATGTAAACAACATATTTTTAGTAATGAACAACTGAATATCCCTTATTAACAACATTACATTTTTTTTCAATTAACCTAGACAAACTAAATCATCTAAATTGATAATTTTCAAAAATAAGTTTAAATGTTAATCAAAAATTGTCATTTTCTAGTATAATTACCACAGAATTATCCCATTATGATACAATTTTATCGAAATTTCAGTAAAAATAGAAAAATATTATTAATATCAAAGTAATTAAAAGACTTAAATCTCTTTTATTTTTATGTTTTTATAGGAGACTACATTTCCGTGATCTTGTAGTCCGATTTTACCTGTTTTAAAAATTCCAAAACCTTCCCAATCTTTAAACTTTGATTTTGAAACCATTTCGCCCCATCCTTCTCCATTCACTGGAAAATTAACAATTTCCACATTGTTTAGCCAAACTTTTCCTTTATTCGTTTTATGATTAATTTCTAACACACAAGTATTCCATTCACCAACTTCTTTTACGACGTTTTGCGAAGGTGCTACCATATCATACAAAGCTCCTGATCTGTGTGTTTCATCGGCTCTATCGGAATGATTTAAATCATCTAACACTTGAATTTCTGGGCCTGTTTGATAAGGGACGCTAAACTCTTCACTTTCATGAACTCCCCAAAAAATACCACTATTCCCTCCTTCAGAAATTTTCCAATCTATTGAAAGCTTGAAGTTTGTGAATTCTTTATCGGTAACTAAATTATTCAATCCTGCATTTACTTCTGAGTTTGGTGTAAAAACCATTGCTCCGTCTACAATTTGCCATTGATCTAAAATTTCACCTGTTCCGTAATTATGCCAACCATTAAAAGTTTTTCCATCAAAAAGAGAAACCCAAGTATCCTCAGTTGCATTAGAACTTTCTGCAACTGCTACTTCAACGGGTTTATCATTCCCAAAAAAGAACTTAAAACCAAAAAAACCAACTGCAAATGCAACTATTACAATGATAACTTTTTTCATACTGTTAATTGTTTAATCCTAATATATTTTTTAATTGTTCTTTATCTATTTCAGCTCCCGCAAAATCATCAAAAGTTTTATCAGTTGCTTCAATAATATGTTTTTTAATAAATTTAGCTCCTTCTTTTGCTCCCTGCTCAGGAGACTTTATACAACATTCCCATTCCATAACTGCCCAAACATCACATCCATATTGTGTTAATTTTGAAAAAATAGTTTTAAAATCTATTTGACCATCACCTGGGCTTCTATATCTACCAGCTCTATCTGCCCAATCTTCATAACCTCCAAATGACCCTCTTTTTCCTGTTGGATTAAATTCCGCATCTTTTAAGTGAAACATTTTTATATACTTATGATAGTGATCTATATATTGAATATAATCTAACTGCTGCAATACAAAATGGCTTGGATCATACAATATATTCACTCGTTTGTGGTTACCAGTTGCTTTTAAAAAACGCTCAAAAGTAACACCGTCATGTAAATCTTCACCTGGATGAATTTCATAGCAAACATCAACACCATTTTCATCAAACTCATTTAAAATAGGCGTCCATCTTTTTGCTAATTCTTTAAAACCCATTTCAACTAAACCTTGCGGTCGTTGTGGCCAAGGATGTGCCGTATGCCATAACAAAGATCCAGAGAACGTTCCGTGAACTTTCAATCCTAGATTTCTGCTTGCCTGAGCTCCGTATTTTAATTGTTGAACCGCCCAAGCCGTTCTCTTTTTTGGATTATTTTTACAGTTATCTGGCGCAAAATTATCGAACATAATATCATACGCAGGATGAACTGCAACTAATTGACCTTGTAAATGCGTTGAAAGCTCTGTAATTTCTAACCCATATGAATTGATGGTTCCTTTTAGTTCATCGCAATATGTTTTACTCGTGGCAGCTTTTTCTAAATCCATTAAACGACTCTCCCAAGTTGGAATTTGAATTCCTTTATAACCCAAGTTTGATGCCCACTTACACATATCATTAAGATTGTTAAATGGAGGTTCATCACCCATAAATTGGGCTAAAAATATTGCAGGTCCTTTTATTGTTTTCATTAATTACTCTTCAATTTTTACCCAAACGTTACCGTTCGCATTTGATTCAACTGTTTTTTCTATAAAACTCATGCCTCTAACACCATCTTTCATTGTAGGGAATTCACCTGAATTATACTCTAATCCTTTAACAGCTTTTGCAACACCTTTGTAAATATTCCCCATAGAATCAAAAATTCCTTCTGGATGTCCTGGCGGCAATTTCGTTCCATCTAAAGATACGTCGCTATTGTAAGCATGACCCGGTTTATACACTTGTAAAGGTTTGTCATCCGACAATACATATAAATAGTTTGGATTTTCTTGTTCCCAACGTAAACCTCCTTTATCTCCATAAACCGCAATAGTAATACCATTTTCTTCTCCTGTTGCTACTTGTGAAGAACAAATAATTCCTTTTATATGTTCTGACATTCTAACTAATATTGAAGCGTCAATATCCATTTTATTGTCATAATATAAATAATTAAAATCGGCTAAAATCGTGTCAATTTTTAATTGAGTAGTAAACTCAATTAAATTAAAAGCATGCACTCCAATATCTCCAACACAACAACTAATTCCAGCTTTTTCAGGATCTAAACGCCATGTAGATTTACGTTTTTCTTCATCATGAATTATTGGATTTATCCAACCTTGATAGTACTGAGCATCTACTTTATGAACTTTCCCAATAAATCCTTCAGCTATCATTTCACGCATTTGCCTTACCATAGGATATCCTGTGTATGTATGTGTAAGCGCGAATATTGTTCCTGATTTTTCTAAAGAATCTTCAAGGATTTTTGCCTCTTTAAAAGTTGTAGTCATTGGTTTTTCACAAATGACATGAAAACCCGAGTCAATTAACTTTTTCGCCATTGGAAAGTGTAAAAAATTTGGTGTAAGAATCGACACTACCTGCATTCGGTCATTCTCTGGTAGCTTTAACTCTTCTTCAATCAAAGTGTCAAAATCAAGGTAGATTCTGTTTGTTGGTATCCCAATTTCTTCAGCAAAGCCAATATTTTCATCCCAATTAGGATTAAAAACCCCGCCAACAATTTGATATTGATCAAACATTGCTGCTGCAATTCTATGTAATACACCAATTAATGAATCACCTCCACCACCTAAAATTCCAAGTCTTATTTTTTTACTCATTCTTTACTGCTTATATTCAATTTTTACATCTTTAAAAAAGATAGCAAACAATACAAAAACTACTACTGCAAATCCTGCTGGGAATACCCAAATATCTTGCCAGTTATGTGTTCCATCGGCTAATAAATAACTGTCAGAAATTATTCCAGCTACCCAAAATCCAACTAACATTCCAACACCATATGTAGCTAGTGTAATCATTCCTTGAGCGGCACTTTTAATATTTTCTCCAGCTTTAGTATCTGTATAAATCTGACCAGAAACAAAGAAAAAGTCATAACAAATTCCATGTAAGGCAATACCTATTAATAACATAAAAGTTAAATCTCCCGAATCTCCAAAAGCAAATAATAAATATCTAATAGCCCAAGCTAACATTCCGAAAAGAATCGTTTTCTTAAATCCATATTTTTTGAAAAACACAGGAAGTAATAACATAAACAACACCTCTGAAATTTGACCAATAGTCATTTTTCCTGTTGGGTTATCAACACCAATTTCAGCTAAAAACGGATTCGCATTTTGGTAATAAAACGCTAATGGAATACATATTAGCACGGATGAAACAAAAAAGATTAGGAAGTTTTTATCCGTCAATAATTTTAACGCATCCAGCCCTAAAATATCAGAAATTGTAACTTTCTGCCCCTTCTTTACTTTTGGAGGAGTTTTTGGTAATGTAAAACTAAACACACCCAAAATCGCTGATGCAACTGCAGTCATCAAAAATGTGTTCTTTAACATCCCTCCTTGAATTCCTTCAACAGAATCCCAATGAAAAACATAACTAATTGCTAATCCTGCTAAAATCCATCCAATTGTTCCCCAAACACGAATGTAAGAAAACTCTTTTGCTGGATTAGTCATTTGATTAAATGAAACTGAATTTACCAAAGCCAATGTAGGCATATAGGCAATCATATATCCTAAAACGTACGGGTAAAACACACTGAACTCAGTTACTTGAGACATTTGGTACATTAATATTGCACCAATGATATGTAAAACGCCTAATATTTTTTCCGCATTGAAAAATCTATCCGCAATTAATCCTATAATAAATGGAGCAATTATAGCACCCCAAGATTGAGTAGAAAATGCCATTCCTGTTTCTGCACCCGTTGCATTTAAATTATTTCCTAAAAATGTACCTAGAGAGACAAACCAGCCTCCCCAAATAAAGAATTCAAGAAACATCATTAATGACAATTGAAATTGAATTGATTTTTTCATGGCTTAAAGTTTTAGTTGATTTGGTTGGTTTATTTTATCGCTTTAGCTGCTTTTAATAACAATGCCTTTGTTGCATTAATTCCATCAATCTCACTTAAATTATCTCCTTCATACTCAACACCAATAAACCCTGAATAACCAGCATCCTTTACAATTTGAAGTATTCTTATATAATCTAGCTTAGGCTGATCTCCATTTTCATCAAAATCATAACTTTTTGCACTTACCGCTTTAGCATAAGGCATTAATTCTTCAACACCTAAATAAACATCATAAGGATCATCACATTTTTCACTATTTATTGAACCGTAACCTTTAGTCTGGCAGAAATTACCAAAATCAGGTAATGTTCCACAATTTGGCATATTTACAGTTTTCATAACATTTGCCAACCAAGCACCATTTGAAGTATAGCCTCCATGGTTTTCAACAATTATATTAATTCCTTTTTCGGCAGCATATTCTGAAAGCTTTGTCAATCCTTTTACAGCTCCATCGGCAACTTCCTCAGCAGTCCCTTCTCCATGAGCATTTACACGTATTGAATGACAACCCAATGCTTTTGCTGCGTCAACCCATTTGTAATGATTTTCTACAGTTTTATTTCTTTCTTCTTCATTTGTTGACGCTAAAGAACCTTCACCATCAATCATAATTAAAACATTAGAAATATTAAATTCTTTGCTTTTCGCATTTAGAATAGCCACAAGTGAATCCATTCCTATTTCAGCTATATGCTTTTTATAAAGTTGAGATACATATTCAATCCCTTCAAAACCTAGTTCATTCGCTTTTTGTGCAAAATCTATTGGATCGTGAGAACCATCAAAAACCGCTTTATGTAAGGACCATTGAGCCAACGATAATTTAAAAAATGGTGTTTCAGGCTTAGCTACTTCTTCAGTAACAGCTTCTTTGGTTTCTTTGTCTTTTTTTGGAGATCCACATGCTACAAAAATGAAACAAATAAATAAAATTGAGGCAAAATTAAGATTGGTGAAATTGAATTTAGATTTCATAAGAAAAAAATTGAAAATATTAGTATTTTAATTATTCTTGTGAAATTATAGAAAAACAGTTTTAATCCTGTTTATTTTTATTCACTGAAAGAATTTAAACAAATTCTTATTTAAAAACTTCTTGCATTTTATTTCTATATTCAAGAGGTGTGCATTTTTCTTGCTTTTTAAAAACTGTAGCAAAATATTGACTCGTCGCAAACCCGCAACTATATGCAGTTTCGGATACACTTATATTTGGATTGTCTTCTAGTATTTTCTTAGACATTTCAATCCTCTTCATTGTTAAATATTTCATAGGTGTTAAATTTGTAAGGCTTTTACAATGATGCGTAAATCTTGTTAACCCTACTCCTGTAGATTGAGCCATTTTTTCAATACTCCAATCATCTGACAAGTTTTTCTCTAATTCCTTTAAAAAGAGCTTTACACTATGTGAACTATCTGTTAATGTTTCATTTAACACAACCTCTCCAGAATCGAGCATTTCTAGCAAAAGAATTAAAAGGTAATTTATTAACAATCTAATTCTTGAGGAATTACTCCCATTTTTATCGGTATCAACTGCTTTACCTATTCTTATAAAACAATCACGAATAGCTTTATTTACTTTCCATAAATATTTATCATTATATCTCAATATTGAGGTAAGTCTAGACAAATCTTTTGGCGCCAAAATAATCCATTCTGGCCAAACCCAATTTTGATGAGGTCGTCTAACTTCTAGATCTAGAATCACCCAATAAAATTTACCCATACCAACATTAGGATTTCCAACTTTATGAGCTTCCCAAGGACGAGTAATCGTCATATCATTTGAAGTTAATTTCATTTCGTGCTCAGTTTGAGAATAAGGCATTGTTCCTGATTCTAAAAAATGAATTTCCAAACCTTCATTTCTGTGCCAATCTAAACCCCAATCTTGAACTTCATTCGCATCCCAGTATCCAACACTACTTAAACCCATAGTTTCATCTGTCAATCGATCACCTGGATATGAATATCGTGCTAAAGCCTTGAACTTTAATTTCTTCCTTCCAACAGCATCAACTAGAGGCAAACATGTATCTGCATGATAAATGACTCCTTGACCTTTATATGGCTGAATATCTTGTTTATTTATTTTCACTGAAATATATTGAACATAATTGAGTTGCAAAATAATTAATTTAGGCGTAAATCAAGAATTTTTCAAGAAAATGTTTAAAATACTTTCAATATAACAATCAACTAGTGAAACAGTTATAGATAATTCATTAATTCTGAATTAAACTTTTTAAGCACATTAATTAAAGAATAACAATAAACAAACATTAAATTAAATGACAAAACCTACTAATTTTTTTGTTAATAACGAGGAATACGATGCTATTGTAATAGGATCTGGAATTTCAGGTGGATGGGCAGCAAAAGAACTTTGCGAAAATGGTCTCAAAACTTTGGTCTTGGAAAGAGGTAGAATGATTGAGCACATCAAAGATTACCCAACTATGAATATGGATCCTTGGGATTTTGAGCATCGAAATAGAAATACTCCTGAAGATGATAAAAAACAACATAAACAACGAAGAACTGGTTATACAGTTAGGCCAGAAAGTAAGCATTGGTTTGTAAATGATCTAGAGCACCCTTACTCTGAAACAAAAAGATTTGATTGGATGCGCGGCTATCACGTTGGTGGAAGATCGCTTATGTGGGCACGTCATTCATATAGATGGAGCCCAATGGATTTTGAAGCCAATAAAAAAGATGGACATGGTGTTGATTGGCCTATTCGATATAATGATATTGAACCTTGGTATGATAAAGTTGAAGAATTTATTGGTGTTTGTGGTTTAAACGAAGGCTTAGCACAATTACCTGACGGAAAATTATCTGAACCTATGGGGTTTAATTGTGTTGAAGAAGATTTTGCTAATAGAACTAATGAAAAATTTGAAAATATTAAAGTTACTCACGCAAGAATTGCACATATAACTGGAGATAAGGTTCATGAAGGAAGAAATAAATGCCAATTCAGAAATAGATGTATTCGTGGTTGTCCATTTGGAGGTTATTTTAGCAGTAATAGTTCTACTTTACCAGCAGCGAAAAAAACCGGGAATTTAACCATCCGACCACATTCTATTGCATATGAAATAGTATATGATGAAGAAAAAGGTATTGCTAGCGGGGTCAATATTATAGATGCTTTAACAATGAATAAGATATTTATTAAAGGCTCCATTATTTTTAATTGTGCATCTGCAATTGGTTCAGCAAGTATTCTTATGCAGTCCAAATCTAAAAGATTTCCAAACGGACTAGGTAATGACAGTGGAGAATTAGGACACAATATTATGGATCATCATTTGGGTGTTGGTGCTAGCGCTACTGTAAATGAACATAGCGACAAATATTTTAAAGGAAGAAAACCTGCAGGCTTTTACATTCCTAGATTTAAAAATTTAGACGATAAAACTGAGAGCAAAGAATATATACGAGGTTTTGGATACCAAGGAGGCGCGAATCGATCTAATTGGAAGCGTGCCGTTTCTGAAATGAGTTATGGGAGTGAACTTAAAAATGAACTTTTAAAACCAGGTAGCTGGTCGATTGGCATGGGTGGTTTTGGCGAATGCCTTCCCTATCATGAAAATAAAATGATCTTAAATTACGACAAACTCGATAAGTGGGGGCTGCCTACTATAGATTTTGATGTTGAATTTAAAGAAAATGAGCAGAAAATGAGAAAGGACATGAAAGAGGAAGCTGTTAAATTATTGACCGAAGCTGGCTATGAAAATGTTCGAGGATATGACAATTCTAATTCATTTTTTCCTGGCTTAGGAATTCATGAAATGGGTACTGCACGTATGGGAAGAGATCCAAAAACTTCTGTTCTTAACAAGTATAACCAAGTTCACTCTGTATCAAATGTTTATGTTACCGACGGTGCTTGTATGACTTCTTCAGCTTGTCAAAACCCTTCATTAACATATATGGCTATAACTGCCAGAGCAGCAAATCATGCGGCTAAAAACTTCCTAAAAAATAAAAAAGCATAACTATGATAAATAGAAGAACAGCGCTAAAAAATATAACCTTAGGTATGGGGGCAGTAGTAGCAACTCCTACTGTTTTAAGTATCTTGTCATCTTGCAATGCTGAAGTTGAAACTTGGAAACCAGTATTTTTATCAACACCTGAAAAAAACTTAGTTACTCATTTGGCAGATGTAATTATTCCAACTGGAGAAATCCCTGGCGCGTTGGATGTAAATGTCCCACAGTTCATTGATAAAATGATAAACGACTTAGAATCTGATGAAAATAAAGCTATTTTCAATAAGGGAACTGCTATTTTTTTAGAAAAAATTGGAGGAACATCTAAGGAAAAAATAGAAACTGGTTTGGAAACCTATTTTAAATTAGAAGGTGAAGCTGCCGAAAAAGCAAAATCATTTCAATGGAAATCTGAAAAAGATGTAGACGACAATGAAAAAGATGATTTTTATATTTATAAGTTTCTATTTGGAGTTAGGCAATTGACACTTTTTGGGTTTTATACTTCAAAGAAAATTGGAACGGAAGTTTTAAGTTATGATCCTGTTCCTGGAAGATTTGAAGGGTGTATTCCGCTTGAAGATATTGGAAATGCTTGGTCTCTATAAAATAATCAAAAATATATTTAAACCGTTTGCAGTACTTTTTATCATTGGAACAGTTTGTATTGGTTGCCAACCGAAACCAAAAAAAGTTGAAATTGGATCCAAAACAAAAGAGGAATGGACACCTCTCTTCAATGGAAAAGATTTAAATGATTGGCACGTAAAAATTTCAGGACACCCGCTTGATGAAAACCACAATGATACTTTTAGAGTTGTAGATGGAAAAATGCAAGTGAATTATGAAAAATACGAAACATTTGGAACTTCATATGGACATATTTTTTATAAAAATCCATTTTCTAATTACAAACTACGTTTTCAATATCGGTTTTTTGGTGAACAAGTAAAAGATGGAGCTGGTTGGGCTACTAGAAATAGTGGCGTAATGATTCATTGTCAAAATCCTGAATCGATGGAATTAAATCAATATTTCCCTGTATCAATTGAAGTTCAATTATTGGGAGGATTAGGCGAAGGTGATAGACCTACAGGAAATGTTTGTACTCCCGGAACACATATTGTTATGGAAGATGAAACTATTACAACACATTGTATTGATTCAAATTCAAAAACCTATCATGGAGATCAATGGGTGAATGTCGAAATTACTGTGAAAGGTGATGAGCTAATTTCACATAAAATAAACGGTGAAACTGTACTAAATTATTATAAACCAACAATTGGTGGAAGTGTTGAAAATGTAAAAGATGAAGTTTGGGAAGCAAAGCAAGGTACTGCTCTAAAATCAGGATATATTTCATTCCAAAGTGAAAGCCACCCAATAGAATTTAAAAATATTGAAATTTTAGAACTAAAATAAGTAACTTTATTACATAAAATTCAAACTTATGAAATCCAATTATTTTTCAAGCCGACGTTCATTCATCAAAAAAACTTCTGTAGCAGCTGCAGGAATTTCAATTGTTCCTCGTTCCGTATTAGGTAAAGGTTTCATTGCTCCTAGTGACAAATTAAATATCGCTGTAATTGGTGGAGGTGGAAAAGGCTATTCCGATATGGTAAACGCTTGGAATAATGGTGCATCGAATATTGCTGCCATTTGTGATGTTGATTGGAATATGGCTGCAAAAGGGTTGAAAAAATTTCCGAATGCAAATAAATACAAGGATTTTAGAAAACTTCTTGATAACGAAAAAGATATTGATGCTTTAACAATTTCAACACCAGATCATACACATGCAGTAATAGCTCATTCAGCGATGCAATTAGGAAAACACGTTTATGTACAAAAACCATTAACTCATAATATTTATGAAGCAAGAGTTTTAACCGAAACTGCTCGAAAAAATAAGATAGTTACTCAAATGGGTAATCAGGGTGCATCAGGACCGGGTGTAAAACAAATGATAAAGTGGTTTGATGAAGGTTTAATTGGAAATGTTAGTGAAGCTCATGTTTGGACAAACAGACCTGTTTGGCCTCAAGGTAGTGCTGCACCAACAGAAAAACCAACATTACTAGATGGATTAGATTGGGATAATTGGATTGGACCTGCGCAATGGGTAGATTATCACCCATTATATCACCCTTTTAAATGGCGTGGTTGGTGGAACTTTGGAACTGGTGCTTTAGGAGATATGGGATGTCATTTAATGGATCCTCCATATCGAATTTTAGGATTAGAATACCCTACTGAAGTTGAAAGTAGCGTTGGTGCTATTTTTACACAAGACTGGACACCTGATTACAATCCAGGTTCTTGTCCACCTTCTTCACGAACACAACTAAAATTCAAACCAACAAAGAAGAATCCTGTTGAATTAAAATTTAATTGGACAGATGGTGGTTTACGACCATTCCATCCAGATTTAATTCCAGCTGATCATCCATTGGGCGGAGAAAACAGCTCAAATGGTGTATTGATGATTGGTGAAAAAGGAATTATGACTTGTGGAGTTTATGGTAGAAATCCTAAAATTTATTTAAATTCTGGAGAGTTAATTCTACCTCCTAAAGAAGAAGAAAAAGAAAGTTTACCAGAACACGGCCACCAAGTTGATTGGGTTAATGCTTGTAAAGCAGGTTTTAAGAGTGCAGAACATAAAAAACTAACGTCCTCGTTCGATTATGCTGGTCCTTTAACAGAATCGGTTTTAATGGGTAATTTAGCGATTAGAAGTTATAATTTAAGAGAAAAAAAAGGTAGAAGATTCGATTATCCTGGCCGCAAGAAATTAATTTGGGATGGTATTAATATGAAAGTAACAAATTATGAACCTGCCAACCAATTTGTAAAAAGAGAATATCGGGAGGGTTGGAAATTGTAAACTATTAAACCTAATTTTTATTAAAAAGAGGTTGTCTAAAAAGTCTAGAAATCCGCCATTCTGAACTTGTTTCAGAATCTCATCCATACTAATAGTCAATGAATATGAGAACCTGAAACAAGTTCAGGTTGACGTAAACTGTACTTTACTTACAAATTCTCTTAAAATTTATTTTTTAGTTCTTTTTCTTGAAGGATAGCTTTTAGCATCAACAGCCACAGGGCTCCAATGCTTAAAAAATTCTAATATTTTCTTTTCATTATGACCTTTTCCTTCTTCTAAATACACACTATTTTGTGTATGCAAACGCTTTCCATTACTATCTAAAACTACAAAAACTGGGAATCCAAAACGTTGAGGATAATCTAAGTCAGCCAGAATATCTTCATTATAATTCTCCCTACTATAATTTAAATGATAGGCTATATAATTCTCATTTAAAAGTGTCCTTAAACTTTCCGTTTCCTTCACTTTTTTATCAAATGCAATACACCAACTACACCAATTTCCTCCAATTTGTAATAACACATGTTTTCCTTCGGCTTTTGCTTTTGAAATTGCCTTAGCAATATCTGCCTTAGCATCTGCTTCAGGATGGTATAATTTTGGTTTTTCAGTTTGAGCAATCATTGAACTTAAACTAAATACACTTATTAAGATAATTAAAATCGATTTTTTCATTTTATAATAATTAAGTTTTTAAAAGTACATTTTTTTATTGAATCCAAAATAAACCTTCTAAAACCAAAAAACTCTTGAAAATCATAAAGATTAACAAGAGTTTTAGTACTCGAGATGGGACTTGAACCCATACGGCCATTACTGACCACTGGATTTTAAGTCCAGCGTGTCTACCAATTCCACCACTCGAGCATTGGTATTTTATTTATTGTAGAGCGAAAGACGGGATTTGAACCCGCGACCCTCACCTTGGCAAGGTGATGCTCTACCCCTGAGCTACTTTCGCAGTCATTTCATTTTTAAAGAACGTACATTTAATTACTCAAATGCGAGGGCAAATTTAATACAATTCTCCTAATTGCAAAGACTTTTTTAAAAATTATTAAAAATATTTTTTAAACATCTCATTAAGAGGTTGTAATTAAGCTAGAAAAAAATATATTTGCACAAAATTAAGTGGCTTTCAAATGCCAAAATAAAAAGTCTGTTCAAAAAAAATATGAATTTTTCTGCAATTTTTAGCGATTTCAAACAATTAACTAAGGTTGGTTTATCATTGAGTGTTGTATTTTCTTCCTTAGCTGGGTACTTATTAGCAGTTGAAGAAGTTGACTACCTAATTCTTTTAATGTTAGCCATTGGTGGTTATTTAATGGTTGGTGCATCCAACGCTTTTAATCAAATTATTGAAAAAGATACCGATGCTTTAATGAAACGAACTATGAATAGACCATTACCAACTGGTAGAATGAATGTTTCTACAGCATTGGTAATTGCTATTTCATTTACTGTTTTAGGATTGGCTATTTTATACAGTATCAACCCAAAAAGTGCTTTGTTCGGCGCTATTTCTATCTTTTTATACACCAGTGTTTATACTCCTTTAAAAGCAGTAACGCCTTTATCGGTTTTTGTTGGCGCCATTCCAGGGGCTATACCTTTTATGTTAGGTTGGGTAGCAGCAACAAATGACTTTTCTATTGAACCAGGAATGTTGTTTTTAATTCAATTCTTTTGGCAGTTTCCTCATTTTTGGGCCATTGCTTGGTTACAATATGACGAATACAAAAAAGCTGGTTTTAATTTAATGCCAATGGGACAAAAAAATAAAAAAGCAGTTGTTCAAATTATTATTTACACTTTTTGTTTAATTATTGTATCCATAATTCCTGTCTTAAAACGCACTGGCGATTTTTATATTTATCCAATAACTGCTGTGATTTTAGTACTTCTTGGATCTACAATGTTGTATTACGCCTTCAAATTATATAAACATCAAACAAATAAAGAAGCTCGACAATTAATGTTATCAAGTGTTTTATACATAACTTTGATACAAATAATATATGTAGCTGATAAATTTTTACACTAATATGGAAACATCTTTAAAACAAGAATACAAACAAGCCAAAAGAAAATCGGCAAAACCTATGCTTTGGGTTTCTATGATAAGTATGACTATGATGTTTGCAGGTTTAACAAGTGCATACGTGGTTAGTAGAAAAAGAGCAGATTGGGTTTCGTTCGATTTGCCTAACGCATTTTACATTAGCACATTGTTAATTGTATTAAGCAGCATTACATTTTTATTAGCTAAGTATTTTATAAAAAAAGATAATTACAATGCTACAAGCATTACTTTAATTTCAACATTGTTACTAGGAATTGGATTTGTTTATTATCAATTTGAAGGTTTTAGTCAAATGTTTGATGCTGGTTTTGTTTTTGCTGGTGCACAAAGCACCGTAAAATCTTCCTTTATATATGGAATTACATTAGCACATATGGCACACGTAGCGGCAGGTATTATTGTGCTACTTGTGGTTTTATTTAATCATTTCAGACATAAATATTCATCGTCAAATTCGTTAGGATTAGAACTTGGTGCTATTTTCTGGCATTTTGTTGACATCCTTTGGATTTACCTATTTTTATTTTTCTATTTTATTAGATAATAAAAATTCTATATATTTGGCACATCTATAACTAAAAATCAAAACAAAACTTTTATGGGAGCAACTATTGCTACTGAATCTACAGGACAATCTTGGGGCGGAGGAACTAACAAACCACTTGGTGCAAGCTATGGAAAAATGATGATGTGGTTCTTCATTTTATCTGATGCACTTACATTTTCAGGTTTTTTAGGCGCTTATGGTTTAATGCGTTTTAAATTTATCGATTCTTGGCCAATTGCCGATGAGGTATTTACGCACTTTCCGTTTTTACACGGAGTTCACGCACCAATGTACTATGTAGCTTTAATGACTTTTATTTTAATTTTTTCATCGGTAACTATGGTTTTAGCCGTAGATGCTGGTCATCAAATGAAAAAAAAGAAAGTTACTTTTTACATGCTTTTAACTATTATTGGGGGTTTAATTTTCTTGGGCTCACAAGCTTGGGAATGGAAAAACTTCATCAATGGCTCATACGGAGCAGTACAATTAAACGATGGAAAAATTGTTCAATTTGTTGATGAAACAGGACACCAAGTAACTTTAGAAAGTTTTGCAGCAAGCTCACATTCTGAAAGAGTTCAGCATACAAAAAACAAAGGATTATGGTTTGTAGAAGAAGTTGCTTTACCTCCTGTAAATTTAGATCAGGTTATGGAAGGGTTTAAAGCAAATTCAAATATTACTATTAGAACTGAGCTTATTGATGCTGCAACCAAAACAAAAACAATTATTCCAAGAGCAGAGGCAATGAATTATTTAGCTGAAGCCAAAGGAGTTGTAAAAGGAGCCAACTTAAAAGTGAATGAATACGGTAAAACATTGTTTGCCGATTTCTTTTTCTTCATTACAGGTTTTCACGGTTTTCACGTTTTATCGGGTGTTTTAATAAATATCATCATCTTCTTTAATGTTATTATTGGAACTTATGAAAAAAGAGGACATTACGAAATGGTTGAAAAAGTAGGATTGTATTGGCACTTTGTCGATTTAGTTTGGGTATTTGTATTCACATTCTTCTACTTAGTTTAATTTAAAAAAGTTTTTTAAAATGGGAGCACACGCACAAGAACATACATCGCACACAAAGTTAATTTGGAAAGTATTTATCATACTTTCAGTAATTACAATAGTTGAAGTTATTTTAGGAATTATAAAACCAGATTCACTTCATTTAACGAAAATATTAGGAACTAGTCCGTTAAACATCATTTTCTTAGTACTAACAGTTGTAAAAGCCTATTATATTACTTGGTTTTTTATGCACATGGCCGATGAAAAAAAGAATTTAAGACGCTCTGTAGTTTGGACAGCCGTTTTCTTAATCATCTATTTAGCCACTTTACTTTTAATTGAAGGAAGTTATATAAATGACGTATTAGGGCCATTAACTAAATGGAGTTACTAAATAGTTGAAAATAATATATTAAGAAAGAAGGTGGTTTTTAACCACCTTTTTTTATTTTTACAAAAAATATTTCATGAAAAAATTCTGGGTACTTTTTAGCTTATTTATTTTGCCTTTAGTTTTTTATATTTTTCTATCAAAAGGAATTTATAAATATTCCAATTTACCAATACTAACAGATAAAGTGTTAGATATTAATTCAATAGCAGATAATAAAACTACTTTCACAGATCATTTAACCATTGTTTGTTTTTTAGGAAACAATGTGCAAGAAGGAAAAGCAAGTATGTTTAATTTGAATCAAACTATTTACAAAAGATATTATCAAAAACCCTATTTTCAAATAATTGCGGTTTTTCCAGAAAAAACAGAAGACGATTATAAAAAAACTATTGAAGAACTTTCTGTTTTCACCGATGTAAAAAATTGGAATTTTGTATATGCAAGCTCGAATGAAATTTCAACTCTATTTAATAGTTTTGAAACACCTTTTGAATTAAACGAAAACTATTTTTCTAAAAATGCTTTTATTGTAGATATGGAATCTAGACTCAGAGGAAGAAAAGACGATGAAGATACTTCTGACGGAAAATTATACGGTTATGATATGACTTCAGTAGCTGTGTTAAAAAATAAAATGAAAGATGATATTGATATTATTTATTATCAATTAAAGAAATCTACCGAAAAAGAACAACGAAGAAAAAGAGAAATATAATTATGAAAAAATATTCATACGTAGGGGTAGCTTTTATCATATTAATTTTTGGCATTTATGCAATTCCTAAAATTGTAGCAAAATTTAATACACCCGAATTAGTAACCATTGGTAAAGTTCCAGCATTTGAATATACAAACCAGAATGGTAAACTTGTTTCAAATACTTTCTATGAAAATAAAGTATATGTAATTGAATTTTTCTTTACTACTTGTCCAACCATTTGCCCTATTATGAATGAAAATATGGTAAAAATTCAAAATGAATTTTATGGGAATTTAGATTTTGGAATTGCTTCTTTCAGTATTAACCCTGAATATGATACACCAAAGATCTTAAAAGAATATGCAAAAAGTCATGGAGCGACTTTGAAAAATTGGAATTTCCTTACAGGTGATAAAACCAGTATTTATTCATTTGCGAACAAAGGATTAGCCTTATATGCTGGAGAAAATAGTGAAGCAGAAGGTGGATTTGAACATTCAGGAATGTTTGCGTTGATAGATAAAAATGGGAATATTAGATCAAGATTTGATGAAAATGGGAATCCTATAGCTTTTTATGATGGGTTAGATGATAAGTCAATTCAACAAATAAAAGAAGATATTAAAATATTATTAAAAGAATAATGAAAAATTCAAATTCAAAAACATATAATAAATGGATTGTTATTTTATCCATTGCAATTCCTTTGGTGGTTGCCATATTGTTTGGTGTTAAAATTGACTATAATCTTCCAATATTCTTACCTCCTATTTATGCCAGTATAAACGCATTAACTGCAATTATTTTAATTGTGGCGGTTTGGGCTATTAAAAATAGTAAAAGAGAATTGCACGAGAAACTTATGAAGACAGCAATTGTTTTTTCTGCACTATTTTTAATGATGTATGTTGCCTATCATATGACTTCTGAATCGACTAAATATGGCGGCGAAGGATTTATTAAAACCATCTATTTTGCTATATTAATATCACATATTTTACTTTCGATAATTGTGATACCTTTTGTTTTAATAACTTTTGTAAGAGGAATTACAGATGACATTGAAAAGCACAAGAAAATTGCAAAATATACATTTCCGTTATGGTTGTATGTAACTATTTCTGGAGTTGTAGTTTACTTAATGATTTCACCATATTATTCATGAAAAAAAGTATTCTTCTACTAGTTGTTTTTCTATTTAGCACTAAAGTAACCTTTAGTCAATGTGCTATGTGTAAAGCTGTAGTTGAAAGTGGTGGAGATGCTTCTCAAGCTGAAGGTTTAAACTCAGGAATTTTATATTTAATGGTATTTCCATACCTTTTAGTAGGTCTTTTATTCTATTTTATTATTAAGAAAAAAAGAACTTCCAAAAATTAACATTTCTATAAGAGCTAAAATGTGTAACAAAATCTAATTTTATTCGTCATATAACGGAATACATAAAAAAAGTCCTCGTTATTTATAACAAAAGGATTTTATTTTTTTTAATAAAACTAATTAACTTAAATGAGAACAAAAATTGTAACCACTTTAGCATTATTATTTTTTATTACTATAAATGCTCAAGATAAAAAATGGACCTTACAAGAGTGTGTTGAATACGCATTAGAAAACAACATTTCAATTAAACAACAAGAATTATCAACCGATTTATTAGCAGAAGATATTATTACAGCAAAAGGTAATTTTTATCCTTCTTTAAATGCTTCAATGTCTCAAAATTTTAATTTTGGTTCCTTTATTGGTAATGACGGTGGAAGAATTTCGAGAGATTCTAGATCAAATAGCTTTGGATTAAATACTGGTGTTACCTTGTTTAATGGAAATAGAAATAAATACAATTTACTTCAAACTCAAAAAACATTAGAGGCCGCTGGATTTGATCTTCAAGAAAATAAAAATAACATTATGTTATTTGTTGTAAATTCTTATTTAAATGTATTACTAAATAAGGAGAGTATAAAAATTGCAACCGATCAAATAACAATTAGTAAAAGTCAGGTTGAAAAAGCAAATCAATTAGTTGATGCTGGAGAACAACCTAGGTCAGTTTTATTAGAAGCTGAAGCAACTTTAGCTAACAATGAGCAGCAATTAACTGCTTCAAAAAATGCTTTAGATTTATCTTTATTAAGTTTAGCTCAATTATTACAATTATCACATAAAGGTTTTGACATTGAAACTGTTGAATTAAATATAAATTCGGCTTCCTTAATTTATAATGATACTGATGAGATATACAATTCTGCTTTAGCAAACCAGCCACAAATAAAAAGTGCTGAATTAGCAGTTGAAAATTCTGAAATTACAGTTGATATTGCAAAATCGAACTATTTACCCTCTCTTTCTTTTGGAGGTGGTTTAGGTACATCTTACCAGCACAGTCAAGGAAGTAAAGATCAAAGACCAATTATAGACCCAAGTACTGGCAATGTAACCTATGTTCCTAATGGATTTGGAAAACAACTTGAAGACAATCTTGGATACAATTTTGGATTTTCATTAAGCATTCCAATATTTAATAGATTCCAAATAAAATCGGGTGTTGCAAAAGCTAAAATAAATCAGAAAAGAACTGAATTATTATTACTTGACCAGCAAATTAAACTACGTGAAACTATTGAAAAAGCTTATGCCGATGCTAAAGCTTCTTTAGATCAATTTGTTTCAGCTGAAAAAAGTTTAAAAGCGCAAGAAGAATCTTTTAAAAATGCACAAGAAAGCTATAACTCTGGAGTTATGACTTCATTTGATTTTGACCAAGTTAGAAACCGATTGGTAAACGCACAGTCAACTATCATTAATGCAAAATACAACTTTGTATTTAAAACTAAATTGTTAGAATATTATTTAGGAATTCCTATTACTATTGAGTAATTAAGTTTATTAAATATTTTAAACATCCAACACCAAGCAGTGTTGGATGTTTTTGTTTTATAAGAACCCTTTTATGTATATTTGCAGTCAAATTTAAATTATTTGACATACATTTTAAACATAGAAACGGCAACTAAAAATTGCTCTGTAAGTATTTCTAAAAACGGTGAAACCATTGCCTTAAAAGAAACTAATACTGGTAATTATTCTCATGCAGAAAAACTGCATGAATTTATAAATGACGTTTCGAAAATTGCACAAATAAATCTCTCTGATTTAAACGCTGTAGCAGTAAGTAAAGGACCCGGTTCTTATACTGGACTTAGAATTGGAGTTTCTTCCGCTAAAGGACTTTGTTTCGCTCTAAATATTCCTTTAATCTCAGTTAACACATTAGAATCTTTAGCAACTTCTATTTCCAAAAAAAGTGGGTTTATTATTCCTCTTTTGGATGCTAGAAGAATGGAAGTTTATACTTCAGTTTTTGAATTTTCAGGAAAACAACTTAAAAAAGTAAGTGCTGTAATTATTGATGAATCTTCTTTTAATGAATTTTTATCAAAAGAAAAAGTTTACTTTTTAGGAGATGGTGCTGAAAAATGCAAACAATTTATTAAACATGAAAATGCCGTTTTTATAGATGATAAATTCCCTTCAGCAAACGAAATGTCAAAATTAGGATATGATAAATACAAAAAAAACGACATCGAAGATGTCGCTTATTTTGAACCATTTTACTTAAAAGATTTTATAGCAATTAAAGCTAAAAAACTACTATAAAGTGTTATAATAACTAAATATTTTAGTAAGATCTTCTTGTTTTTTAAAGCTTAGTTTATTCTCTTTTGCAAATTTCTCAACAATTTTAGATTTACTCGAAAATATATTTAGAATCTCTTTCTTCCTTATAGACAACTCCATTGCTGGGTTATTATTTAAGCTAACAAATATTTTGTCTTTTAAGCGTTTTAATGTTGGTGGTTTGTACTTATCATAGTTAGTTTTAGGCTTAACTTCCTCTTTTAAAATAATCTTTTCCTGTACTAATAAGGAAAGTTTTTTAGCATCGTCTCTAACTAAAACCACAAAATAACCCGTTTTGGTTACGCCTACATCATCATAATTTGAAACTGTATAAACCTTATCCTCTTTAATAAATGTAATTAACGTGTTCAGTTCCTTTTTTAAGTATCTCGATCCTTCCTCTGTTTTTACATCCATTTCATCTAGAAAAGCATCATATCTAATTTGAGCAACTTCCTCAACATTAAATATTTCAGCTTCAACATAATTCTCATCTATATAGCTACTGCCTTGAAGATTTAAAATTTTAGCTTCTTCTCTTTCTTTAATTTTATCTTCGTATGTTTTTAAAAGCTGGTTATTATAAATTGATTGAGAATAATTCTTTTCAAAAATAAAAAGAGTGATAATAATGAATACAAGTTTTGTATGTTTCATAAAATTTATATTTAGTTGATAGTATTTTTTATAAAATTATTTAAGTAGATAAATAATTTCAATAAATCGCATTTAAAATATTCTTTAATACATCAATAATTACTCCACATAAATTATATTATTTTTTAATTTCAACTTGATGTGGGTAAGGAATTTCAATACCAGCTTTATCTAATGCTAATTTCACAGCCTCGGTTACTTCAAAATACACATCCCAATAAAGATCTGGTGTTGCCCAAGGGCGCACTGCGAAATTAACCGAACTATCAGCCAATTCAGAAACATTTACACTAGGTGCAGGATCCTTTAAAACCTTTTCATTTGAAGTTAGAACTTGCATTAAAACATCTTTTGTTTGTTTAATATCGGCATCGTAACTCACTCCAATTGTTAAATCTACACGAAGTTTTCCTTCTTCAGTATAATTTTTAATGTTACCGTTTGATAAAATTCCGTTTGGAATAATCACTAATTTATTACCAGGAGAAACAATTTTGGTTACAAAAATTTGTATCTCTTTTACAACACCTAACTCCCCTTGTGCTTCAATTAAATCACCTACTTTAAAAGGTTTAAAAATCATTATCAACGCTCCTCCTGCAAAATTGGCTAAAGAACCTTGAAGTGCTAAACCTACTGCTAAACCAGCTGCCCCAAGTATGGCCACAAAAGATGTTGTTGGAATTCCTGCATAAGAAATAGCTGTTATAATAACTAAAACTTTTAATAACCACCCCAGTAAATCTCCTAAGAACTTGCGAAGTGTTTCATCGACACCTCTTTTTTCCATTACTTTTTTCGAAATATTAACAATCTTATTCGAAATCCAAAATCCAATTATTAGTATAATGAATGCAATAATTACAGTCATTGCATTTCTTTCAATATAGCCTAATGCTATGTCTAAATATTTTTGATAATCCATAGTTGTTTAATTTTGAAGTAAATTTAATATAATTCCTATAATTGCAGGAATTGATTGTATATAAAATAATTTTATTTTTTTTGTAGTATATGCTCCATAAATTCCTGCGACAGCAACACAAATTAGAAAGAATAATGAAATTTCGATAAACATTTCCTTATATATTATTGACCAAATAAGACCTGCTGCCAAAAACCCGTTGTATAAACCTTGATTCATCGCTAAGGTTTTTGAAATTTTAGCTTCTTCAAGCTTCATTCCAAATGCTTTTAATCCTTTTGGCTTATCCCAATAAAACATTTCTAAAATCATAAAATAAATATGTTCAAATGCAACCAACACAACAATAAAAATCTGAATAGTCTTCATGCTAAAATTCTATTTTCATTTGATTAATTGCGCTACTCATTTCGCTTTCTGGCAGCTTACAAGCGCCATCTACACATATATATATTAGTGTTTCTCCAGGATTAAATCTCCCTTCCATTAATGGAATGTTGCTTTCGCCTAAACTTCCAGCCACCAATTTATTTGGAATAAAATCTTTATTTAATTCCTTTAATTTTTCAAAAGAATCTTCACCAGAAATTGCCACTTCATAATACTTACTTGAAAAATTACTCATCAATTGCAACCAATTAGAATAACTAACTCCATAATTTATAGCAGTTTCCTTTAAATTCGAAAGCATTTGTTTAGATACTTTTAAATAATGAGTGTTGGAATAATAATGACTTAACTTGAATAAATTATTAGCCATAATAGAATTTGAAGCAGAAATAACATTGTCTTCAGTTTCCATTTTTCGGGTTATTAAACTTGTGTCTTCGTCAGAAGTGAAATAAAACATTGACTTTTCAATGTCGAAAAAATGATCAAAAGTATAATCTGTTAATTGTTTTGCAGTATTTAACCAATGCTCATTAAAAGATACTTCATACAATTTAATATAGGCATCTATTACAGTTGCATAGTCTTCTAAATAGCCATTTATAGTTGAAACTCCATTTTTATAACTGTGATTTAAATTTCCTCCTTCTTGTATTTGCTTTGTAAAAATAAATTTGGCATTTTCAATGGCTTTATCTAAATATTTTTTTTCGCCAAATGCTGCATATGCATCTACATATCCTTTAAGCATTAAGGCATTCCAAGAAGTTAAAGATTTATCGTCTAAACGTGGAGTATCTTTTTTACTTCTAATTTTTAAAAGAATCTTTTGCCAATTTTTAACCTTTTCATTCAATTCAGAAATTGTGATTCCTTCTTGTTTTGAAAACTCACTATCGCTAAATCTTCTTATTAAGACGTAGTTTTCTTTTTCCCAGTGACCGTAAGAATTTACGTTGTAATAATTAGAAAACAATTCAAATTCACTCCCTAAAACATCTTGAAGTTCTTTTTCTGTCCAAACATAAAAAGCACCTTCCTCTAATTCTCCTTCAGTATTAATACTGTCTGCATCTAAAGATGAATAAAACGCTCCTTCAGAAGTTGCTAATTCTCTTTCGATAAACTCAAGTGTTTGAAAAACCGTTTGTTTATACAACTCATTTTTCGTTGCCTGATAAGCTTCAGAATATAAACTAACAAGTTGAGCATTATCATACAACATCTTTTCAAAATGTGGAATATGCCATTTTTTATCTACCGAATAACGCGAAAACCCTCCACCTACTTGATCATAAATTCCACCATAAGCCATTCTAGATAATACGGTATTAACATAATTCATTAATTGAATATCGTTAGCTTGCACTGCATAACGCAACAAAAATTGCGTAGTATTAGGCATTGGGAATTTAGGAGCTCCCAATCTACCTCCTAAATCAAAATCGAGATGTTCCTTCCATTTAACAACTGCAGAATCAATATCTTCAACTAAAAAGTTTTCGTCTCCATTATTCAGAACAACTAAATCTGATTTTTTAATTCCTTCCGTTAATTTTTCTGCATAACTAATTACCTCTTCAGGTTTCTCCTTATACATTGTACTTAACTGATTCAATGCATTCATCCATTTTTCTTTCGGAAAATAAGTCCCTCCCCAAACAGGTCTTCCGTCTGGTAACGTAATACAATTCAATGGCCAACCTCCACTTCCAGTCATTAACTGAACCGCATTCATATATACTTGATCAACATCTGGACGCTCTTCCCTATCTACTTTAACATTAATGAAATTCTGATTCATGATGGCTGCTACTTCTTCGTCTTCAAAACTCTCGTGCTCCATAACATGACACCAGTGACACGAAGAATACCCAATTGAAATTAAAATAAGTTTATTCTCTTTTTTTGCGAGTTCCAAAGTTTCATCATTCCAAGCCTTCCAATCTACCGGATTATGTGCGTGCTGTAATAAGTAAGGGCTAGTTTCTTTTATTAAATCATTCGTGAATTTATGCTCAGTCATTGTCTGTTTCGTTTCATTTTTACAACCTAAAAAGGTTAAAAGCAATAGAATCATTGCGAATTTATTCATACTTAAAATTTTTTCTAAAGATAATAAGTTATTGTTTTAAAAAAAGAAAAGCGCTTTGTTAAAAGCGCTTAAAAACTAAAAATATCTTTGATTTACTTTACTTCAAATGAAATTTTTACATTCACTCTAAATTCTTGAACCTCGTCATCATTTACTACGACACTTTGAGATTGTACAAATGCAGATTTAATATGTTTTACACTTTTTGCTGCATGAGAAACTGCTTTCCGTGTTGCATCTTCCCAACTTTTTGAAGAATTCGCCATTACTTCAATTACTTTCATGATTGCCATAATTTAATTTTTTAAGAGTTATTATTACCTAAATATACAAATAAATTAGAGATAAATGATAATTCTCATATTTTATATTTTAATAAAATTTACCTTTGTCTCTTTAAAATTTCAATTGAAAAAAATGAAAAAAATAGGATTTTTAATCTTGTTTATTTTAGCAATAAACAAAGTACAATCTCAAACTGAAATTTTGAAGGATCAAGGTTCATGGTTAACATTTACTAGCAGCGTAAAGCTTTCAAATAAGTTTTATGTTTCAAACGTAATTCAGCAAAGAAGGGTTCGATTTTTAAAGGAAACGCAAGGTTTAATTCTGTCTCCAAGTTTAAACTATAAAGTTTCAAAAAAATTGAGTGTGGGAGCTGGTTATTTATATTACAAATATTATCCTAATGGTGTTTCTCATTCTTCAATTCATAAAAATGAAAATCGATTTTTTCAACAAATTTCTTTATCATCTCAGGCAGGAAAGTTTAAAATAAGTAATCGTTTAAGATTTGAAGAAAGAGTTATTGAGTTAATAAATACCACTGTTAATCCAAATATTATTGATGGCGATAAATATGTAAACCGGTTTAGATATCGAATTCAGGCAACTACTAATTTATTTAAGTTGAAGAATGACAAGTATCTTATGGGAAAATTGTCGAATGAAATTAGAATTCGATTTGCTGATGGAATCACAGAACCAGATTTTGATCAAAATAATTTCGAAGCTTTAATAGGCTATAAATTAGCAAGTAATTCAACTATCTGGACTGGTTATGGAAGGTATTATTTTAGAAAAAATTCTTCTAAATATGTTTCAAATAACATTTTACATGTAACACTAAGTTATAATTTTGATATCTCAAAGAAAAACTAAAAGCACAAAAAAACCGAAACTAATGTTTCGGTTTTTTTGTGCTTTATATTTTAATAAATTTAGCTTAAAGCATCCTTTATCCTAGAAATCGCTTCACGAATTTGTGCTTCAGAAGCTGCATAAGACATTCTTATACAATCAGGAGCCCCAAATGCCTCACCTGTTACAGTAGCTACATTTGCATATTCTAATATAAATAATGCAAAATCCGAAGCATTATTTATTTTAACACCTTTTAGTTCTTTTCCAAAGAAAGCAGAAACATCAGGAAAAACATAAAATGCCCCAGTTGGCGTGTTTACATTGAATCCGTCAATAGCTCTTAATAATTCTAAAATAATGTCTCTACGTTTGTGAAATTCATCAACCATATACTGAATTTTAGAAACTGGCGCTTCTAAAGCAGCAATAGTAGCTCTTTGAGCAATACAATTTGCGCCCGATGTAATTTGCCCTTGCATTTTATTGCAAGCTTTTGCAATCCATTCTGGACCACCAATATATCCAATTCTCCATCCTGTCATTGCGAATGCTTTTGCAACGCCATTTACAGTAATGGTTCTATCATACATACTTTCAATTGCGGCAAAACTAAAAATTTCTTCACCATAATTTATATGCTCATAAATTTCGTCAGATAAAATATAAATATTTGGGTGCTTTTCTAAAACTTTTGCCAAAGCTCTATATTCAGCTTCAGTATAAATTGTTCCGCTCGGATTGTTAGGCGAATTAAAGAAAATCATCTTCGTTTTTGGCGTAATTGCCGCCTCTAACTGTTCTGGTGTAATTTTAAAATTGGTATCAATTGAAGAAGGAATTTCGACAAATTTTGCCTCAGCTAATGTTGCTAATGCAGAATAACTAACCCAATATGGTGCAGGTAATAAAACTTCATCGCCCGGATTTAAAAGTACCATTACAATATTTGCAATAGATTGTTTTGCTCCAGTAGAAACTACAACTTGACTTGGTTTATAAGTTAGATTATTGTCGCGTTTAAATTTGTTGCAAATTGCCACTTTTAAATCGGCATAACCATCAACCGGACTGTATGAGTTATAATTGTCTTTTACTGCCTGAATTGCAGCATCCTTTATAAACTCTGGTGTATTAAAATCTGGTTCACCTAAGCTCAACCCAATAATATCTTTTCCTTGCTCTTTTAATTCTCTCGCTTTGGCAGCCATAGCCAAAGTTGCCGAAACAGGTAAACTGTTAATTCTGTTTGAAAGTTGATCGTTCATTACTAAATTTTAAGCATAGTGAGGTTCTACCCCCAACGTTTTTAATTGTTTGAAATGTTCTTTAATTGCTTTACGCATTGTTTTGTATTCGTTGTAAGGTAAATTAAACTCCTTTGCAGTTTCTTTTACAATTTTTGCAATTTTCCCATAATGAATATGAGATATATTTGGAAAAATATGGTGTTCAACCTGATGGTTTAATCCTCCAGTGTACCAAGAAACCAATTTATTAGTAGGCGCAAAATTTGATGTTGTATATAACTGGTGTACTGCCCAAGTATGCTCTAAATTCCCATCTTTATCTGGTTGTGGCATTTCAGTATTCGGCACTACATGTGCTAATTGAAAAATGACACTTAATATCATTCCTGCTGTGTAGTGCATCACAAAAAAGCCAATTAAAACTTTCCACCAAGCAATATCTAAAACAGCCAATGGTAATACAATCCAAAGTAGGTAATAAATAATTTTAGTAATAATTAAAACCGTCCATTCTTTTGCTGGATTTGGAAATTCACCATACGAAAGTTTACGTTTTAAATAATTGTGCATTTGTTTAAAATCGGTTGTAATTGCCCAATTAATTGTTAGCAACCCATATAAAAATATAGAGTAATATTTTTGAAATTTATGAATAGGAAACCATTTAGAATGTTGGCTAAAGCGTATAATTCTTCCGGCATCAATATCTTCATCATGCCCTTGAATATTTGTAAATGTATGATGCAATACATTGTGTTGTACTTTCCAGTTATACACATTTCCTGCTAAGATATAAATACTGCTACCCATTAATTTGTTTACCCATTTTTTATTGGAAAACGATTCGTGGTTACTGTCGTGCATTACATTCATACCAACACCAGCCATTCCTATACCAATAACTACAGTAAGTAAAAGTTGCGCCCACTGAGGCATTGAAACAGTTAATATTAAAACTAAAGGAACTAAAAAAACAGCAAACATTATAATGGCTTTTGAATATAATTTCCAGTTTCCAGTT
>Ga0209121_10000247_pt1 | contig 57775 bp, 54 predicted proteins | sample Cruoilmetagenom3_FD_187292 | JGI IMG/M metagenome (GOLD analysis project Ga0209121, IMG submission 187292) | Oil polluted marine microbial communities from Coal Oil Point, Santa Barbara, California, USA - Sample 3 (SPAdes) (version 2) | ecosystem: Environmental > Aquatic > Marine > Oil seeps ...
AAGGTGATTTTGCCATTAATCCTCCTGAATAATTCTAAAATTTTCTGCGAAGAACGCAACTGTTCTATTGTAGCAGATTTGGAATGTTTTTTCTATAATTATTTTATAAATCTTGCAACTACCGCTCAGACATCTTCTCACGAATGGCATCCATAAAGCGCAGTTGAATCCCCTCGAAGGGGATGCGCGTCATAATTGGCGCAAAAAATCCCATTACAATCAATTGTTCAGCTTCTTTATGAGGGATACCGCGGCTGAGAAGATAAAATAGTTCCTTTTCATCAATCTTTCCCACAGTGGCTGCGTGTGTACACCGCACATCATCTGCCAGAATCTCAAGTCCAGGGATAGAATCAGCTCTGGCTTGTTTGCTCAGGATCAGGTTTCGGTTCGCCTGGTAACCATCTGTTCCGACAGCACCAGGTGCCACATAGATCATCCCCTGCCAGACAGATCGACTGCGATCCAGCAGTGCCCCTTTATACAATAAATCACTGGTGGTGTTTTTCGCTAAATGATTCTGCTGTGTATCATGATCAAGGTGTTGATCACCGCTGGTGAAATAGAAACCAGACATGCGACCCATAGCACCGGGTTCAACCAGGTCAATATCGGAGAAGTTTTTCGTCAAATGAGACCCCATCGCCCCAAAAATCCATTCAAGAGTACCATCCCCCTCGATCTTTGCCCTTTCCCGGGTGAAAGACCATACGTTCTTTCCCCAGGATTGCAATTCCACAAAATTGAGCCGGGCATTTCTGCTGACCAGAATTTCCACAATCCCACTGTGAAAAAGCTGCTGATCATTTGGCTGATAAGGTGAAGCTGACTCATGGACAAAGGTTGCTTCCGCGCCTTCATCTAACCAAATCACCAAATGATTGATAAACGCCCGTTTTTCACCACCACCCCAATACAGGCTGTGCAGCGGCTGGTCTACGCGCATGTTGGGCGGCACGTACAGGAATACACCATCTTCTGCCAGGGCTGCTGCCAGCGCTGTGAATTTATCCTCATCAGGGGACACGATTTTTCCAAGCACCCGAGTTAATAATTTTGGGTAATTAATTTCGGCGGTATGAAAATCAGTGAAGATCACACCCTGATCCTGCCATTCCTTGTCCAAATGGCTGGTCGTACCATCCCTCCCGGATATGATTTGTCCCGAACGTTTCTCACCTGTAATAACCGGATTTAAAAATTTAGCTGGTGGTTTATTACCATTGGGCTCGTTAATGATCTCAAATTGATCCGTAATCAACCCTCGCAGATCTGTGCGCCGCCAGGCTTCATCCCGAACAGTTGGGAAAGGCAAACTGAGGTAGGATTCCCATGCAGATTGGTGATAGCCTTGAAGCTTTACATTCTGAATGTTGGGAATTTGATCCCTAGTGAACGTAAAATCTAATAACGGCTGTTGCGATCGATCCGATGATTTTTGAGTGATGGTCATGGGTGTCTTCGGCATTAAGGATACTCAACTTTCATAATCAGCCCACTGAGCCAATCATTTGGAGCTGGATTAATCGATTCATCTCAACCGCATATTCCATCGGAAGCTCTTTTACGAGCGGCTCAATAAACCCAGATACAACCATTGTCGTCGCTTCTTCTTCACTTAACCCCCGGCTCATCAAGTAGAAAAGCTGCTCTTCACCAACCTTTGACACAGTAGCCTCATGGCCCAAGCTCACATCCTGGGCATCCACTTCGATATATGGATAGGTATCTGAACGTGATTCCGGATCTAATAAGAGCGCATCGCAGACCACATTCGATTTCGCACCTTCCGCATTTCTATGAACCTTCAATAGGCCGCGATACGAAGACCGCCCATTCCCACGGCTGATGGATTTGGATGTTATTTTGCTGCTCGTATTGGGTGCAAAGTGAATTGCTTTCCCACCCGCATCCTGATGCTGACCTGGGCCCGCAAAGGCTACGGAAAGAATTTCGCCATGCGCGCCTGGCTCCATCAGGTAACATGAGGGGTATTTCATGGTGGTTTTCGAACCCATATTGGCGTCAACCCACTCCATAGTTCCATTTTCAAAAACTTTCGCACGTTGAGTGACCAGGTTATAAACATTTTTAGACCAATTCTGGATAGTTGTATAGCGGACGCGCGCGTTCTTCTTGACCACAATTTCAATCACACCACTGTGAATTGAATTGGTTGAATAAGTCGGCGCTGTACATCCTTCCACGTAATGCACCTGGGCACCTTCATCAGCTATGATCATCGAGCGCTCAAATTGGCCAATATTGGCTGAGTTCAACCGAAAATAAGCCTGAAGGGGTAGATCCACATGGACACCAGGGGGAATGTATACAAAGGATCCACCGGACCACACCGCACTGTTCAAGGCTGCGAATTTGTTATCTTGAATTGGGATCACCGTGGAAAAATACCGGCGGAAGAGCTCAGGATGCTGCCTGAGTCCCTCTTCAATCGAAAGGAAAATAACACCCTTTCTTTTCAATTCTTCATGCACGTTGTGATAGATCATTTCCGATTCATATTGGGCGCCGACGCCCGCCAGATATTTCTGTTCTGCCTCAGGGATACCTAGTTTATCGAAGGTGTTTTTTATGGTCTCAGGAATTTCTTCCCATGTGCGCCCCTCTTTTTCCGTTGGTTTGACATAATAATAAATTTCATCCAGGTCCAAATCACTAAGATCAGCGCCCCAGGTCGGGATCGGTCGATTCTGAAAGTGTTTGAGTGCCTTCAATCGAAAAGCGAGCATCCATTCTGGTTCTCGTTTTATGCTTGAAATTTGACGGACAACCTTTTCATTAAGACCTTTTCTACTCTTAAATACAAAGGTTTCAGGGTCGCTAAACCCGAATTGATACTCTTCAAACTCATTTAAAAAATCAGTCTTCTGGTTTTTACCCATGGAAGACCTCCCAATTATGAATTTATACAGGTTTTTTCTGACTATACTTCTTACGCACCCAGTCATAGCCCTGCTCTTCAAGCACCAAGGATAAATCCTCACCACCCGATTCAACAATACGACCATCAAACATCACATGAACAAATTCAGGTTTAATGTAGTTCAGGATACGCTGATAATGGGTGATAACCATGATTCCCATTTCGGGCCCCCTCAGCGCGTTGACCCCTTCTGAAACAATGCGGATAGCATCAATATCCAATCCGGAATCCGTCTCATCAAGTATGGCGAATGCCGGCTCTAGAACAGCTAGCTGCAGGACTTCAGTGCGTTTCTTTTCTCCACCCGAAAATCCCTCATTCAAGTAACGTCCCCCAAATAGATAATCCATTTCCAGCAAGTCCATTTTAGATTTCAACATTTTTCGGAATTCCAGAACAGAAATATCCTCTTGCGGTGGATCGGCGTGGCGGCGGCGAGCATTTACCGCTGTTCGCAAGAAATTTGCCACGGTAACACCCGGGATTGAAACAGGATATTGGAATGCCAGGAATATGCCTTTGCGGGATCGTTCATCTGGTGCCAGGTCCAGGATGCTTTGGTCATCGATAAGAATATCCCCCCCGGTAATCTCATAATTTGGATGTCCCATCACGGTATACGCCAGGGTCGATTTGCCGGTGCCATTGGGTCCCATGATTGCGTGGACTTCACCCTGACGAACGGTCAGATTTAATCCTTTGAGGATTTCCTTGCCTTCAATGGAAACCCATAAGTTTCTAATTGATAACACCGACATCCAGACTCCTCTTTACGTTCTATGAATTAATCATTTTATATCAAATTTATCTAATTAAATTTGACCAGACGAATTATAGCATGTGGGATTTTCAGTGTCAATATTTTATATAAAAATATAATAAATTCAAGGAACAGGAAATCAAACGCTTAACTTTTCTTCAAAAAGATAAAGCCTTATTCCTTTATATGAGATTTTTCTTGTGCGCCGGATGAATCCAAAAATGGACACACCTTGTTAGCCTTCCAAGGTGTGTTTACTGCTATTGACAAATAAGTATTCTAAATTAGGTCAGAAAAAGAAGTTCAAGAAAATCTATATCAATAGGTCATTAAAATCCTTTTAGAGTCGTACCCAGGAACAGCAGAATCCATCCTGCGAAGACTGCTAAGAAACTGACAGACTCTACAGCAGGAATAAAATAAAACACAATACCAACGACAGCTAAAATGATTGAAATAATCCAAACGATTTTCTTAGGGGCATTCGGTCTCATCAGATCTCCTTAGTAATAGTGGATAAAAAAATTATAACATACCTTTATTTAAAAACCTTAATATATCTATATTAATCACAAAGTCTTCCACAGTCACCCTCAACTCGGTCCTAAGCACCGATTAGGGAGAGGGGCTTTGCAAATATGCTTGTCTCGCAAGTTCCTTCATGAATAGGTTGTCTTGAAAGCTAAGAGGAAATACTGGACTGTGAACTAAAATGAGGGTCTTACTGTAGATCGGGTTTCCATACCCGACAAACGCGATTGATCTTTTGAGATCACCGGGATTTTTATAAGACTTCTGCAAACCCAAATCCTTTATATAGAGTAAGTCCATAAATGATCAAATGTGTATCATGAACTCCCGGGGATCTTTAGAATTCCCTTTTCGATCGCGCTGGTATCCCCGCGGGTCTAAATTAAGACTGCAGTCATTGTTCTTCCCAAGGGCAGGAAACCCTGTGCCAACCCTGAAAAGTTTGTCGACTTTACGATTGCCCTGTTAATATATCAACTTTTCCCATTTCATATTTCCAAATCGTAATAAAGTGTGCTAAAATTAATCCACTCCAAACAAATCCAGAGAAAGGATAAATAATGACTGATAAAGGCAAGAAAAAAGGGATTTTTGGCAAAGCAGTTGATGCCTTATCCAGCAAAGACGAAAAGGAGGAAATTAAAAACCTTGAAGCAGAATTGGCTCAAGCGAAAAAAGAAGCTGAAACTGCAAAAAAAGCTGTTAAGAATCTTATGGGCAAGAAAGTGAAAGAAAAAACCAGTAGTGAAGAGGAAATGAAATCAGCAGAAAAGAAAATTGAGGAATTAGAAAAAAAATTGAAGGGCCACATGAATAAAGATCGGGAAAGATTAGCTGCCAAACGTAAGGGGATGATGGAAGAACGTTTAGCCAGAGCAGAAGCCGCGAAGAAACCTGCTCTGATGACCAAACACACCGTCGAAGCAGGTGAAACGCTGAGCCACATCGCCTTGAAGTATTACAAGCACGCCACCCCCAAGTATTGGAAATTCTTGCTGGAACATAACCACGATGTTCTCAAAGGCAACGAGAAAACACTGAGAACAGGCATGGTTCTTGAAATCCCTGAACTGCCTGAAAATTTGAAAGACTAGATATGGCAGAAAAACTAGATCTGAGTACAATCTTCAATGCTGTAACTTCTCAGCTCAGTCAAAAGAAAGACGCGCTCAATGAAGCGGACACCTATAATCACGATCACGGCGATCATATGGTGCAAATCTTTGACTTGATCCAGGGGGCAGTGGCAAAAAAGTCTGATGAACCTCTCGAAGCCCAGCTTGATTATGCCAAGAAGGTTGTTGAGGAAAAAGCTCAAAGTGGTTCTGGCAAATTATATGCTGAAGGTCTTTCAAGAGCCGCAGAGAGCCTTTCTGGATCAAACCTGAACGTAGACGGCATCGGCACCCTGGTAAAAAGCCTGCTTGGCGCAGAGTCCGCTTCTCAACAAGCAGAACAGAAACAGCAAAGCAGCGGGTTTTTTGGCAGCTTACTTTCCAATCTTACTGGTGGCTCAAAAACCAGCGATGAAGATCAAGGGTTGGGCGTAGATGAACTCCTGCACGCAGGTTTGAGTTTCTATCAATCCAAGCAAGAAGGCGACAGCAATACCGAAGCCCTGATGGACGCTTTGCTGGCTGCCAGCCCGATGGGGCAATCAGCCCACCGCAAGCAGTCCGGATCGATTGTGGCTTCAACGATCATGAACTTTGCACAATCTTTGAAAAAATAAAAGGCAAATTATTAAAACAAGAGGTTGGAAACCAACCTCTTGTTTTAATTTTAATTCCCATTGGTTCAATTTATAATTTATCGTATAAAAATCTAAAATATTGACAAATTAAATATCCCCGTGCTACAATAACTGCCATGAATAAGACAATTCTTATCTATATTTATTGGTGGCACACATGAAAAGCACGCGGGAAAAAATATTACGCACCCTGCTTTCACATCCGGGTTCCACAATTAACGATCTGTCTGCCGCAGTGGGAATAAATGGAATTTCAATCAGGCATCACTTGACTAATTTGGAAGCAGAAAACCTTGTCATGTCGGCAGAGGAGCGTCATGGTGTCGGAAGGCCCCGTTTAATTTACTCTCTGACAGATAAAGGCGCAGAAATATTCCCGACCAGTTACATTCGACTCACCAGGCATTTATTTTCAAATCTACAAACAAGGCTGTCCCAGGAAGAAATCATAGAAATCCTGCAGAGCATCGGCGAAGGCATCGTCAATTCCAATCACTTTGAACCACATGAAAAATCTCTTGAATATCGCATGAAATTACTTGAAAACATATTAACCAAAGAAGGATTTCTCCTGGAGTGGCAAGATAATGGAAATGACTATGAATTAACCATTCTTTCCTGTCCCTATTTAAAAGTCGGATTTGACCATCCCTACATTTGTGCCCTGGATCATGAAATCATTAAGATGCTATTCAATGAATCTGTGCAGACCAAAACTTGTATTCTTAAAGGGGACGATAATTGCACATTTCATATTGTAAAATGAGCGAAAGATGTAAGTCATGAGTGAAGAAAAGGAAATCAATAGCCCAATTTGGGATATCGAAGACACTCACCCTGAGAGTGTACCTGCATTAGAAGAAGGGCTCAACCAAATTATGGACCCAGAGTTGGGGATGAGTATTATTCAATTGGGATTAGTCAGGAACATTGAGATCAAAGAGGATCACGCACTCATCACGATGATCCTGACCACACCCTTTTGTCCTTATGGTCCATCCATCATGGAGAGTGCCAGGAAAAAAGTCGAAAAGGTGCTCAAACAACCCACAAAGATTAATTATGGACGTGAGACATGGGATCCAACCATGATGGAAGAGGGGTTGGCAGACGATTGGGGGCTTTACTAACTAAGAATTCGAAATTCTATTAATCCTGATTTCCTTCAATACCCTGCGAAGAAGCGAATATTCCCCTTTCCTTATCGATCAAAGAAATTAATCAATTTCATACCAAGCGTCAAATCACCACCTATCTTGATTTTTCCCAACATGTAGGCGCGCATTGCATCCAGCTGACCTGTTAGTACTTTAACCCCATCTCCCGCATCAGCGCGGATGGTTAAATCAGGGTTTTCAGCCACATTTTCCTGGACCTGGCAGGTCTTGTTGTTAATCGTGATCACCCAGTTAGACGCTTGCTGACCAGAAAAAACACATTGCACAATTCCGGTTACACCCCTAGCTTTGTCCGGATTGAAGTGCTCTGGGATCGCTTTCATAATTTCACTCACATTCAGTTCCGGCATTTCGGGAATCCCTTTCCAATTTCAAGAACCTTTCTCAACGATAATCCAAGCGATACCCTTTTCCCTCAGGCTATGAATAAAAGTATGACGATTAAACTGGCACATCGTCATAATCCTATCTGGTTTGAGAAAATGGCTACGCATCAATGATATTTTTTCAGCCAAGGCAATAAGTTTTACCATGAAATGGTTGATATCAGGTTCCTCGATGATCATTTTCCCACCCGGTCTTAGCAATCGCCACATTTCATCCAGGGTGCCTTGCTGATTTTCCACATGGTGTAAAGCATCCACGAGAATGATTCGATCGAATGTACCGGCAATAAAGGGCATCTGCTCGGAGTGTGAATTGACGGTTAGAAGTCCTTTTTCTTTTGCTTCCGATAACATATTCAAGGACGAATCCAAAACGATCACTTCTTGGCTTATCTCTGAAAATAGTGTAGAAATCCGACCGGTTCCTCCGCCAACATCAAGCACGGATTGATCTTTGCTCAGGTCTGCTAACGTCAGCATTTTATGATCAATTTTTCGTCCAAAAACCAGGTCGTATATTGGGCTGATAAGATTAAAATGGTCGAATAACTTCATATGAAATTCTTTAGAAAAATATCTCAGCAAAGCCCCGAGCGATCAACGCCGCCAATGTGGCAATCAAGATCGTCATTCCAACAATGTGCCACATGGCTTTGGCGCCAAGTTCCTTTCGGATAACAATCATCGTGGCGAGGCACGGAATATAAAAAATAACAAATACAGTATAAGTGATCATTTGCACAGGGCTTAGCACTTCCGGAAAGTTCATGCTTCCCAATGCCTGGCCCAACATCACCAGTGACAATTCCTTCCTCAACACTCCAAAGATCAAAGGAACGCCTACTTGTTTCGGCAAACCTAATAACCAGGACAATGGGTGAACAAGCGTATTCAAATAGATCGCAACATTATAATGTTTAAAAATTGCCAATATCACACTGCCAACAATCAACAACGGCCAGGCTTCAACGATAAACTCGCGAATCCGCCACCATGCTTTATTAATCACAGTTCTAACAGTTGGAATTCTATAGACCGGCATTTCAAGTATCAAACCAGGAGAAGTATCCTTAACCAATCGTGAAAGAATTCGAGCAGTCAGGGCAATGACAAATAAATTAAACAGATAGATCACCAATGCCAATCCTGGTCCCAAATAAAATGCAACCAGGCCAAAGACAACCGACAATCTGGCTGCGCAGGGAACCAGGGTCGACAAGGCTGCTGAGATATAGCGCTCGCGCTTGTCTTCCAGGATCCTTGTGGACATAATCGCCGGAACATTGCAGCCAAACCCAAGAATAAAGGGAACGATCGATTTGCCATGCAGCCCCAACTTATGCATGAGAGAATCCATTAAAAACGCAACCCGAGGCAGGTAACCCACATCTTCCAGGACCCCCAATCCCAACAAGAAAGGGACAAGATAAGGCAATACGATCGCCATACCTCCTGATACACCTTGAATTAAGCCAAGCAATATTTCCGAAACAAGTCCATCATCCCCACCAATGAGTGATAGTGTCCAGGCTTCTATCCTCTCAAATAGAACCAGCAGCGGAGTTTCTATCCACCCACCCAGACTGTATACACCCTGAAAGAAAAAATACAGGATCAGAATCAATCCAATATAACCAAAGATTGGATGCAATAAGATACCATCCAATTTATCCCGCAGGGTTAGTTTTCTCTTCCCTTGCTGGACAACGCTTTTTGCGATGTCATCAGCCAGACGTGACCGCTCTTCATTGATGAGCCATTCGCCATTTTGTGCACCCTGATCTTGAAGTGCTTTTCTCAGCTGTTTCAAATCACTTGTCACATCAGGTTTTTGACGAAAAATGTCTTCCCGGATCACTGGATCCCCTTCGAGCAGCTTGATCGCCAGAGCATGCGGTTTTAGATAACTCTCAACCCCACCAAGATCACCTTCAAGAATTCTTAAAACTTGTTCGACCTCTGGACCGTACTGTGGTGGATGAGGTACCTGGTTCCTTTGACCAACTTGAAAAGCGCGGATAAAACACGGCTGAATCCCGCGGCCTTTTGATGCAATCATTGGGATCACAGGTAAACCAATCATGTTCTCAAGCATGTTGACATCAATGTGAATGCCCATGTGGTCAGCCTCATCCATCATATTTAGCGCAATCACCATTGGGACTTCAATCTCCAGAAGCTCCACCGTTAATACCAGTCCAAGTGAGAGATGGGAAGCATCCAGAACATTGATCACCGCATCAACCTCATTAGATGTCAGGTACTTGATAACTTCTCGCTCTGCTGGATTTGATCCCGCTAATGAATACGTGCCTGGTAAATCCACCACATCGATGATATTCCCCATAAGCCGCACACTGCTCTCTGTATAGGTGACCGTTGTTCCAGAGAAATTTCCAGTTTCAGCTTTATAGCCAGCTACTTGATTAAATAAAGTACTCTTTCCGCAGTTTGGTTGTCCTATCAACCCAATGCGCATTAAACGTCCTCAACCTGAACGTGTGCAGCAATGCCACGCCCGAGAGCAACTGCTCGTCCCCCGATTTCGACCATGATAGGACCTTCCAGTGGTGCATAGCGTAGAATTTTAATTTCTTTTCCCGGACTCAGTCCAAGTTGACGCAGCTTAAATCCAACACCTCTTCCCCCTCGGTAACTGATAATACGTACAGATTGCCCTTTAGGAACGTTTATTAGTTGCATTAAGCCTCATTAAATTGATTTCAAGTATTCTAACTTTTTGCATCCCATCAGTCAAGATTCACAATTTTAACAGTATTCAAGGGTAAAATCATGGTTAGAACGAACGCCATTAAGTTCGGCTATAATGTTTCCTAGCCAATCAGTTGACATGAACAGCAGGAATTAGAACTAAAGGGAATTAAATATGAATGCAATCAAATTTTATGATATCAGAGACATGCGCCTGGAAGAAATCCCTGAGCCCAAACCCACTGATCATGAAATTCTCTTGAAGGTTGCCAGCGTGGGGATTTGCGGATCTGACGTTCATTATTTTGAGGAAGGGGGTACCGGCAGCCTTCAATTGGACCACCCCCTCATTCTAGGTCATGAATTTTCAGCCTGGATGGATACCGAGGAAAAAGGAAAACAATTGGTGACAGTTGATCCTGCCATCCCATGCGGAAAGTGTGAATACTGCCTAGAAGGTAACCCAAACTTTTGTGTAAATCTTCAATTTGCCGGTTCAGAGGACACAAATGGCGCAATGCAAGAAGTAATCGCCTGGCCAAAGGAGAATATTTATCCCCTACCCGACCACATTTCACCTCAAGAGGCAGCGCTCTTTGAACCGCTGGGGATTGCAATTCATGCCCTCAGGTTAGGCAAAGTCTTTCCTGGTATGCACGTAGGGGTTTTTGGATCTGGTTCGGTTGGGTTGTTGACCATACAAATGGCAAAAGCGGCTGGGGCAGCACGCATCTTTGCAACCGATCGGCTGGAGCATCGCCTTCAAGCTGCCCTGGAATGCGGCGCTACAGATGTCTTCATGGCTGATGGAGATGAATCCAGGCAGATCCTCAAAGAAACGAACGGTCGTGGGTGTGATGTCACCTTTGAAGCTGCTGGTGATGATGGCACGGCAGTCGAAGCAGCTATACAGGCTTCCAAACGGGGGGGGACAACGGTCCTGATTGGCATTCCAAATAAAGATACGACAAGTTTCACGGCGTCAACCGCTCGCCGCAAAGGTCTGACCATTAAGATGTCACGCAGAATGAAACACACCTATCCGATCGCCGCCCAATTGGTATCCCAAAAAATGGTCAATCTACAACCACTCATCACCCACCAATTCAATTTTGAAGAGTTCAACCAGGCATTTCAAACTGCTGCTAGCCGGGAAGGCATCAAAGTATTCTTAAACTTTTCTCTGGAGTGACCAACCACAACCTCTTAAAATTAATAACTTTTTACAATCCTTTTCAGAATAATGGGCTGCTTCAAGGGCTATTCAGATCCCGGAAAATCACCTGTCAGTTGAAATTAATCATGATTGCCCAAAATGACGCGATTTTTTATTTAAGGTAAGATATACTATTTTCAGAAATAGATAGAAACATCAGTTTACACCTAATAATGAGACTGCTTCCTATATCTAGGAGATCGATTACATGACAGCACTGCCGCCATACTTGATGACCTCAAAAAAAGGTTCGTTTGCCAGACAAACTATTGAAGAAAGAAAACCTCTGATTATTGATCAAATCCTGTCTGATTTTGATTACACGCCCAGTATCCGTGAAGGCCTATATCAATTAAAAGAAGAATTAATCAACAAACCATTTCGTTTTCTTTCCGAAGAAACAAGCGATCGGGAAATCTGGGATCATGATCTGGCAAATTGGCACGGAAAATCATGGATGGAGATCCCATGGTTTCTGGCTGAAGCTTATTTCTATAGACGCGTCCTGGAAGTTGTGCAATATTTTCAACCAGGGCCATGGTTCAATCAAGATCCATATCAAAAACTTAAAGAGGCAGAATTATTTTCAGCGATCCAGGTTCTACTGACTTATCTCCCAGACGAACCATCTGAGGCATCACTTAATGATTTTCAGCATGCGTGTTACCGTGCAATGTGGGGAAACCGGGGAGACCTGAGTAATATGCAAATGTTTGAAACAGATATGGATGCTCAACATGACCAAATCATTCTAAATCACTCTCAATCTACTTTCGATTTCCTAAGAAAGACGCCAGCAAGAATTGCGTATTTCATGGATAATGTGGGAAAGGAAATACTTTTCGACCTCGTTCTTATTGATTACATATTATCCACTAACCTCGCTGAATCCGTCACATGTTATCTCAAGAACCAACCCTTCTTTGTCTCGGATGTCATGCCCAAAGACCTGCTCAGATCCATCGATTTGATGGCTGCATCCAGTGATCCCAGAGCCCAAGAGCTTGCCCAACGGCTAAAGACCCAAATTAACGATCAAACGATCACCCTCGAAGCACCCCCCTTCTTTACGACAGGTCGCATGTATCGGGATATGCCTCAGGTCCTGAAAAAACAGGTTGGTGCGCACGATCTGGTGATTCTCAAGGGGGATGTCAATTATCGCCGTCTGTTTGGTGACCGCCACTGGAATCCAACCACTCCTGTAGAAAAAGCTGCTGACTACTTTCCAACAAGTTTTATGAGTTTGCGAACCTTGAAAGGTGAAATCATACTTGGTATGACCGATGATATTCTGGAAAACATTAAAAACGACGGCGACCCTGATTGGCTGATCAATGGAAAACGCGGCATGATTACCTTTCATGAAAAGTAAAATCGCTCCAATAATAATCAAAACAGGTGGTGAAATAAATGATATGCATCATTGGTTGATGAGGTGCTTTTACAGCCTGATGAATAAAAGGTCCAATTAATCCCCAATCAAATCAATCTTATTGTTTGAACAGTTGCCACCAGACCACTTTCTCTATATAATAATTATTAGAATAATTGTTCGAATATTGATTGAACACCATGCCTGTAGAACCAATCGCCTACTTCCGCACGCACTCGTACTATGGATTCCTGGAATCCCTGGTATCCCCACGAGTATTAGCACGCTCTGCCGCAAAGCATGGCATCCGCGCACTGGGATTAACCGATCACAATTATTTAACAGGGTCGATTGAATTCTATCAAGCGTGTCAGGATGAGAATATTCAGCCCATCCTTGGTTTAGAGATCGATCTCACCTATCAAGGTCATCAGGGGCGATTAGCCCTGCTCACTCGAAATGAAACCGGCTGGTCCAATCTTTGTCAGCTGAGCTCCCTTAGATTGGCTGAAGGCATGCAAATTGGAATCTCCCAATTAAAGAACCATCACAAAGGGCTGCTCTGCCTGACGGGCGGTCCACTGGGTATTCTTAGGGACCTGATTTATTCTAGCCCATCCTCACAAGACCTTCCCAGACAATTTGTTGATGAATTGCACGCATTGTTTCCCTCAAATTGCTTCATTGAAATTCAACGCTTCAGCGACGGCTTGCTGAAAAACGAGGGGATACTTCTACAGATTTCCCGGGAATTTTCTCTACCCATTGTTGCCAGCCAAAATATCCGTTACGAGCATGAAAGGGATCGACGAGTATATTCGGTATTATGTGCCATCAAGAATAATACAACCTTGCAGAGCCTCTCGAATCACCAGCTGCCTCCGGGTTCTGTGCATTTCCCTTCACGTGAGGACTTTTCATTCCGCTTTAGAGATATTCCCGAAGCTATTGACAATCAGCAGCTTATCCTGGATCGCTGTAAATTTGATCTGCCAGTTGGTCAAACACACTACCCTGAATATCCCACACCGGACGGCATCAGCCAGGCGGATTTTCTTCGCCAAAAGGCATACCAGGGCGCCAAGGAACACTATCAACATCTCACGCCCGAGATTATTGACCGACTGGACTATGAATTAAAAATTATTACTAGTATGGGTTATGAACCGATCTTCTTAATTGTGGAGGACATCCTCCAGCATGCCAGAGAACTCGGTATTCCAACATCCTCTAGAGGTTCCGCCGCCTCCTCTCTGGTTGCCCATTGTTTGAATATCACCACACCGGATCCGCTGGCTTTGGACCTGTATTTTGAACGCTTTTTAAATCCTGCCCGTAAGAAACCACCTGACATTGACACCGATATCTCTTCAATGCATCGCGAAAAGGTGATCCATGATGTATTTGAGAAGTATGGCGCAGATCGAACCGCAATGGTCAGCACAATCAATCGTTACCGAACAAAATCAGCCCTGGGAGATGTCGCCAAAGTATATGGGCTTTCACCTGAAACCATTCGTCAACTAACAAAAAAACTCCCTCATTCCTATCGATTTCAAAGGGAAAACGATCTGGAAGATCCATTTGATGTGCTTCACAGAAATGGTGCTATTCCAATATTGAAAAAAATTCTTGATCATGCCCGTGCAATCCTCAACCTTCCCAGGCATCTCTCGGTGCACCCCGGCGGCATTGTCATCGCGCCTTTTCCCATCCGGAACTTAATTCCCCTCGTATATTCCAATTCGCTCAATATCAACCACACTCAATTTGATCTGGAGGATATTGAAAAAATCGGTATGGTCAAAATTGACCTCCTGGGAATACGTGGTCTGACTGTCCTGGGAGAAGTAGCAAACCGAATCCAATCCTGGCATATTCGTGATTATAAAAATGGCCTTGAGGTTTTAAAGCATATCCCAGAAGATGATCTTCCTACCGCTAAGACTGTTACACAAGCAAAAACGATTGGATGTTTTCAGATTGAAAGTCCGGGAATGCGAGCGACATTGCGAGAGATCAAAGCCAGAACACCACAAGATATCATGGCTGCTTTGGCCCTTTACCGACCCGGCCCATTACGAGGTGGTTTACGCGATGCTTTTGTCCGACGCTTCCGGGGAGAGGAACCCATCGAACATATTCATAATTCTCTTAGTGAATTATTAGAAGATACATTTGGGGTGATCCTATACCAGGAGCAGGTTCTGCGGATTGCCCATGAGTTGGGTGGTTTGTCCATTGCTCAAGCTGACATTCTCCGGCGTGCAATGAGCCATTTTGATCCTGGTGGTGTGATGGACACCTTAAGGAAGAATTTCATTGAGGGCGCCGCACTTCGAAAGGGTGTTCCTATTGAAACCGCAGAAAGGATTTGGGAAATGATGGCGGCATTTGCAGGGTATGGATTCCCCAAAGCACATGCCGCCTCCTATGCTCAGCTGGCATGGAATTCAGCCTGGTGTAAGACCCATTATCCAGCCGAGTTCATATCAGCTGTGTTAGGCTTTGGCGGCGGTTATTATTCCCAGAGGGTATATTTGATGGAAGCCAGGCGCTTGAATTTAAACATTAATCCACCCCATATCAATCACTCAAATCATCGCTTCCGGGTTAAGTATCCCAAAGGGAAACCAGTATTATATATGGGTCTTAATCAGGTGCGTGACCTGACTCAGAAAACAACTCAGGCAATTGTTCAAATGCGTCCATTTCTTTCCCTGGAGGATTTTCTTATGCGCGTCAATCCACAAAAGAAAGAGGCTGAAAATCTGGTCAAATGCGGCGCCCTGGACGGTCTGACAGCCATCCCGGAAGGATTAGGTCGCCTTTCTCTACAAAGCCGACCAGGTCAACTGCAGCTTTTCCAAGGGCATGATCAGGGGAAAGATTGGTCTCTTGAACAGCGACTGGAAGCACAATTAGAAATTCTTGGAGTGAGTTTGTCAGAATTTCCCCTGGAAAAATATGCCGATCAAATCCTTGCTTCTGGTGCAGTTTCCACCCTGGAAGCACAAACCATGATCGGCGAGAAGGTTAAGGTTGCAGGTATGCGCCAAACTATGCGCCGATTTCGAACCCGATCCGGAAAAATGATGGCATATCTAAACCTTGAAGATATGGAAGGGGGACTTCAAGTAATCATCCAACCCTTGCTATATAAAAGAAATTATCAAGCCTTAAAGGAAGTAGGGCCTTTCCTGGTTGAAGGCATCATGAAAGAAGATCAGGCGTACGGACGGATCAAGATGACAGCGACCAGCATTGATATACTATGATCAAACTCTGTTCGCCATCCTTGCCGCAGGTCTGGTAACCAGCTATACTTGTAGAAATCATCACAATAAGTATCACAAGATGGTAATTTTTCAGGAGAACTCATGTCTGAACAACATATTCCCTGGTATATGACAACAATTTTCTATGAGGTTCACATCAGGGCATATTGCGATTCTAATAAGGATGGAAAAGGTGATATACCTGGCCTTATCAGCAAATTGGACTATATTAAAAGGCTTGGCGTTGATTGTGTCTGGATCTTGCCGATTTATCCTTCACCCCTCAGGGATGATGGGTATGATATCGCGAATTATTACGGCGTTCACCCGGATTATGGCACGATTAATGATTTTAAACGGTTGGTCGAAGAAGCTCACAAGCGGGGATTGCGCATCATTGCTGATTTAGTTCTTAATCATACTTCCGATCAGCACCCCTGGTTTCAAAAATCGCGGACAGATCCTCATTCCAAATATCGTGACTACTATGTGTGGTCAGAAACCAAAGATAAATACAGTGATGCACGCATCATATTCCTGGACACCGAAGTGTCCAATTGGACATTTGATGAGGAAGCAGGCTTATATTTCTGGCATCGCTTCTATTCTTCGCAACCGGATTTAAATTATGACAATCCCAAGGTGCGCGAAGAAATGCTCAGGGTGATGGATTTCTGGTTAGAAATGGGAATTGATGGCTTCAGAGCAGATGCTGTTCCTTATCTGATTGAACGAGAAGGAACCAATTGTGAGAATTTACCGGAAACCCATCAGATTCTCAAAGACATCAGGGAACATCTTGATGCAAACTATCAAGGAAAAATCCTTTTAGCAGAAGCCAATCAATGGCCCAAAGATGTTCGACCATATTTTGGCGATGGGGATGAATTTCATATGGGATTTCACTTTCCAGTCATGCCGCGCATCTTCATGGCATTAAGAAAGGGAGATGCATCACCCATCCACTGGATAATGGCACAAACCCCTGAAATCCCAGCAGGGACCCAATGGTGTACTTTCCTGAGGAACCATGACGAACTCACCCTTGAGATGGTAACGGAAGAAGAGCGCCAGTGGATGTGGTCAGAGTATGCACCACTACCTCGCATGCGCCTCAATCTTGGAATCCGAAGACGATTGGCACCATTAATGGATAATGATCACAGAAAAATCCTGTTGGCTAATGCCCTTCTATATGCCTTGCCCGGCGCACCAATTATTTACTATGGTGATGAGATTGGTATGGGGGATAATATCTGGCTTCCAGACCGGAATGGCGTCCGCACACCAATGCAATGGGACGATTCGATCAACGCTGGTTTTTCGGATGCCCCTCCTGAGAATCTCTACGCACCGGTTATCGATGAGGGGGAATATGCCTTTCAACAGATCAATGTCACTGCAGAAGAAAAAGAGCCGAATTCTCTATTAAATAAAATGCGGCATCTTATTAAGGTTAGGAAGGAAAACCCTATTTTTGCTTTGGGTGAATATGAATTCAAGGCAAAGCAACAAACACAATTTTTAGTCGTTCACAGGCAATATCAACAAGACAATGTCTTCTGCATCCATAACCTCACCGATCATGCCCAGGACGCCAGGTTACTGCTCGAAGAATTTAAGGACCGGGTGCTTTTTGATATGCTTGAGAATAAAGAGATCGGTCAGGCTCAGGAAGCACAATCCTCATTAGTACTGCCCCCATACGGATTTGTCTGGTTGAAATTACTATAATAAAAAGTCAATTGAATCACCTGATTATAGGAATTATTACCAATGGATAAAGGAAATAGATTTCAAACCTGGCTTTCGCAATACATCAAACCCCTGACAAAAAAACGTCGGGAGGAGATTATCGCAAATATTCGTACTGCGTCATCCCCTGGCTTTGATTATTTCTTCCTAGTAATCCTCTCTGGGGCAATTGCCACAGTCGGGTTGATCAATGATTCACCAGCTGTGATCATTGGTGCCATGCTGGTCGCTCCACTCATGTCTCCAATCCTGGGGGTTGGTTTGGGCTCCATTATTGCGGATCCCAGTTTAGCGCGCAGCGCTATCTCGGCACTCAGTAAAGGCGCCATACTGGCTGTATTACTCTCAGCCCTCCTCACACTAAGCAATGTCTACCTGCCCTTTGTACCGTCCCTATTAGAGATTCCTGATGAGGTTCTGAGCAGAACACAACCCACACCCAATGATCTACTCGTAGCATTGGCTGGCGGTATGGCAGCTGCCTATTCCCTTTCTCAACCGCACCTATCTGCAGCCTTACCCGGCGTTGCCATTGCCACGGCACTGATGCCCCCACTCGCAACAATAGGAATCGGGATTGCCCTTGGACGATGGGAAATCGCAGGTGGTGCAGCCCTGCTGTTCCTGACCAATGCAATCACGATCGCGTTTGCCTCCATTCTGGTGTTTTTCCTGGAAGGGTTTGTTCCAAAATTTCAGAGAAACAACGGAAAACTACCCCAATCGCTTCTGATTACTGGTGTTTTAACATCCTTTTTGTTAATCCCCTTAACGATCATTGGCGTTCGCCTGGTCTCACAGGCACAGGATAACCGATTGATTAATAACATCATCGAAACCGAACTTGGTGAAATTGAAAATGCAGAACTACTTGAATTGAACATTGCACGCAGCGAGCAGGAAATACAACTTGAGATCACAGTCCGTGCACATGCGCCCCTGAGTTATTTTCAAGTTGTTTCACTTCAAGAAGCTCTGGTCAGCCGGCTGGACAAGCCGGTTGCACTGATTGTAAATCATGTCCAATCTGAAACACTGGATCCTCTCATTCCGCCAACGGACACGCCAACACCAACTGACACCCACACACCTACACTAGGACCAAGCCCAACAATAACTTATACACCAACCCAGACAGTGACGTTAACACCCGCAATCACCACTACCCTCACACCAACAGCAACCTCAACCACTGTTCCCCCCACACCAACACCCAGAACAGCCCTTGTTTCTACTTCGCTGTCATCACCAACCACAAATCTCTACCAGGAACCAGGCGGTCCAGAGATTGGTCAGTTAAGAAACAATGATGTTATCCTTGACCTGAATGAAACCAGGATTTATGATGGTTTGGTTTGGGTACATGTTATGGATGAAGATGGACGCATTGGATGGTTTCCACAAATATTTATGCTGTATCCAACGCCAACCCTGGTAACTACTGAAACAGATTAGGAAGAATTTTGAGGCCATAATGAAATTATATGAGTGTATTTCCTGCGGATATATTTACGACCCTGCTGAAGGAGATCCATTTTCAGGTATCGAACCGGGAACAGCCTTTGAGGATTTACCCGATGATTGGGTCTGCCCCGATTGTGGCCTCGGGAAAGAAGAATTTGAACCAATTGATTGATTCTGACATCTGGGTCACTTTATTGCACATCAGATTTCTTTGATATACAATCAGACAGTCCTTTTAGTGCCAAATATACATTCTTATCATTTATTAAAATCCTGGAGAACAACCCTCTCTAGGAGGCTGATATTTCCAATTATTCCCAAAATATTCCGATAGATCATCGATTAGTTGACATGAAAGCAGGTGCTTTCCCAAATAATCACTCAATTTGACAAACCAATCCGATTTAAGGATAATGAATGAGAAATTCTCGGCATCTCGATTTAATCATATCTTTCTTTTTCTAATAACCTATTATTGAGGGTGTTTTTTTGAAGACAACCTGGCTGAAGACTGAAAACAAAGGGATTATCGTTAGGGCAGTCGGCGTTGTGGTCGATGTAGAATTTCAAACCGGGGGGCTACCCAGCATTCATGATGCACTAAAAGTCAACAGATTGAATACACCCCCTCTTATCCTGGAAGTCCAGGAACATGTCAATGCAAATACAGTTCGAACAATAGCCATGGACTCTACGGAAGGACTGCATCGTGGACTCGTCGTTGAGGACACTGGTGAACCTATCAGGGTTCCCGTAGGCAAGGAAACCCTTGGTCGTATGTTTAACATCCTTGGTAATCCGATTGATAACAAAGGTCCCTTACCAGCCAATCTTGATCGTCATCCAATTCATGCCAACTCTCCCCGATTACAAGATCAAAAGGTCGTCAGAACGCCCTTTATCACCGGCATTAAATCCATTGACCTGCTCACACCCTATCCACGCGGCGGGAAGATCGGCCTGTTTGGGGGTGCAGGCGTCGGGAAGACGATCCTCATCATTGAATTAATGCGTAACGCGACCAAGAAATATTCTGGCTATGTATTGTTTGCTGGGGTTGGAGAAAGAAGTCGTGAAGGAAACGATCTTTACCTTGAATTAAATCAACGGGATGTGATGAATTCTGCTGTGCTTGTTTTTGGACAGATGAATGAGCCGCCTGGTGCCAGGCTGCGAACACCGATGACCGCATTGACGATGGCAGAATACTTCCGGGATTATGAAAAAAGACCGGTACTGGTCTTCATCGATAATATTTATAGATATATTCAGGCAGGCGCGGAAGTTTCTGCGCTTCTGGGGCGATTACCCAGTGAAGTCGGTTATCAACCAACACTCGAAACCGAGATGGGCGCATTGCAGGAACGAATCACAACGACATCCTCAGGTAGTGTCACCTCTGTACAAGCAGTGTATGTCCCAGCAGATGACATGACAGATCCAGCGGTTACTGCCACATTTACTCACCTGGACGCCTCTACCGTTCTCTCAAGACGGCTGGTTGACCTGGGGATTTACCCGGCTATTGATCCGTTAAATTCATCATCAGTCTTATTGACCCCACAAATCGTTGGTCAGGAACACTACGATGTTGCCATGCGGGTCAAAGCAACCCTTGCGCGTTATGAAGAACTGCAGGATATCATCGCAATTTTGGGTATGGAAGAACTCAGTGAAGAGGATCAAAAAACCGTCATCAGGGCTAGAAGGATTCAAAGATTTTTATCTCAGCCTTTCTTCTCTGCAGAAGAATTCACTGGTAATCCTGGTAAATTTGTCCCATTGGAGGAAACGGTAAGAGGATTTAAAGAGATCTTAGACGGCAGGCACGATGCTATCCCTGAACAAGCGTTTTATTTAGTTGGAGCCATTGACGATGCCATGGAAAAAGCTCGACAGATCACCCTGGGAGAAACGGCTTGATGGAACAACCTTCCCTAACACTGAAAGTCCTAACACCAGAAGGGTCACTGATTGATCAGGGTAACCTCATGGGAATCACACTCCCTCTTGCTAATGACTACCCAATTGGAATTCGACCCGGCCATGCCCCACTAATCGCTGAAACAGTACAAGGACGGATAAAATATCGAAAGTCAGGGGAAATTTCAACGATTGATTTGCACGCAGGCGTCGTTGAAATTCGTGATAATGTTGTCACAATTCTCACGCCAGGTGAGATTGATAAAACCGAGCAGGTCTCAGCCACCGAAAAAGAATATGACCGTCTGATGCGTACCCTGGTACAGCAGGTGACACCGATGGATTCAAGAGAAGAATAACCAAGTGACCAAGCCCATTCAAAAGCAACACATTAAGAAAAAGAATTGGCTCAAGGACATTCCCCTGACCTCTCTGGGGTGGGACCTCGCCATACCGATTTTTGGAGGCGTCTTCCTGGGCTATCAATTAGATCAGGCCTTTGGGTCAAAATATATTTTCTCATTGATTCTGCTTTTATTGGGTGTGTTCACAGGATATTTCAACCTGTATCGGGTCATTGAGCTAGAATTTCTCAGATCAAAATCCTCCCAACAACCCGCACAAAAGGAGGAGCAAATTTCATGACACTGATTTCTGTGGTGATGTGGGTGATTATTGGTTTGGGTCTAGCACTAATGATATTTTTGACCCAGCATTGGACCGTCAGAATCATCGATCCGAAACGTGCAACACTGAGTAAATGGCTGGTTATTGGTGGGGCATTTGTTCGTTGGATGATCCTTTCGTTGGTGTTCATCGCAGCAATATCATCATCCATAGGAGCATTACTGATAATGTTTTTCACATTCTTAATTGGCAGACTATTTCTATTGTTCATATGGCAGAGACAATCGAATTCAACACAATTCATCAAACCTAACTAAGGGCTTTCTCATGGATGCGATCACGCCCCAAATTATTTTTTATCTCTATGGCCTACCAATCACAAATACTGTGGTTTCCACCTGGGTAATGATGTTCCTCATTATTGCCTTAGCCATCCTGATAAAATTTATGAAACCTTCCTACGGCGAGTGGTTAATTGAATTTATCAATAATATCATCGGTTCTGTTATGCCAGCGGATAAGGATCCAAAGGATTTCCTGGTCGTTTTAGGAACGCTAGCGATTTTTTTACTATTTGCAAACATCTTCAGCATCATACCAATGATGGTATCACCAACAGCCAATATTAACACAACCATTGCCCTTGCCGTGATTGTTTTCTTTGCCGTTCACATCTACGGGATTCGTGAAAAAGGGCTGTGGGGATATATCAAAGATTTCGCCAGTCCAATATTCATCCTGCCATTGGAAATTGTCAGCCAATTTTCTCGAACCTTATCGCTTGCAGTCAGGCTATTTGGCAACATTCTTAGCACAGACCTGATTGTCGCTATCGTATTTATCCTGGTCCCTTTTATCATTCCCCTTCCGCTAGCAGCCCTGGGCATGCTGACCGGCGTTCTCCAAGCCTATATCTTTCTTGTTCTCGCGTCACTCTACATTGCCTCGGGTGTAGAGATACAAGAAAGGGAAAAGGAAAGGAAACGCCTGAAAAAAGAAGGGGCAAAATCTTAAACCTATAGAAAGGAATTCTACCTATGTGGGAACTTGATCCATCAACTTTAATCACTGTCCTGACAATCCTGGGATCCACGATTGGCATAGTTCTGGGTTGTATTGTGCCAGCCATAATGGAAGGTATAGCCGTTCAAAAAGCACTGGATGGCATCACGCGTCAGCCAGATGCGGCAAACGACCTGAGAACAACTTTGTTGATCTCCATGGCATTACTTGAGTCAACTGCGATTTACGCTTTGCTAGTGATCCTGGTTATCTTATTTGCCAATCCTGTGCTTGATCGTTTTTTCTAAACCGACATGAGGAGATAATATATGCTGGAAATCGATCCAGTCACAATTTTAGCTGAATTCGTTAACTTCTTAATCTTGGCTGTTGCATTGTATTTCTTGCTGTTCAAGCCGATTACAAAACGCATGAACCAGCGAGCTGAAGAAAAAGAAAAACTACTAACTGAAGCCAGTGATAAAGAACAAGAAGCTGAAAAACTGCTTAATGAAATTGAACAACGGCTCTCCAATATTAATGCTGAAATTGAAACGCGCCTGGAAGAAGCATATCAACAAGCACAAATTGAAAGGGACTCACTGCTGGAAGCAACCCGCGAAGAAGCGAAAAATATTCTCAGGGAAGCCGAAAAAGAAGCCGCAAAACGTCAACAACAGGAAATGGAACAACTGCAAGAAAATCTGGTGGAAACGCTGGTTGACATCAGCTCGCAAATCCTTATCAAAACAACCCCCAATGTGGTTCATGAAAAATTGGTGGATGGTCTGACTGCTGAAATCTGGGATCTGGGCAAAAGTGATATGCGCCAGGTGAGAACCATTCGTGATTCGTTGACTGAAAGAACGCCTACAGTCCATGTGACCACTGCAAAAGAGCTCTCACCCGAACAACAACGCTCCTTAATTCGCACATTCAGTGCATTGGCCGATCGTAATGTTAATATGGAAATTGAGATTGTCCCCGACCTGATTGCCGGACTTCGTGTGCGTATCAGCGATCTTGTTGTTGAAAACACCCTAGCGATGGAGTTGACTGAGTTAAAATCCGAAGTTGCTGCGACGTTGGAGAAGAGTTTTGATGTCGAGGAATAACCCGAAGAATCCGTCCAGTGATCCCATGCTGATTGAAGAATTTTCAGAAGAAATTAGATCTAAATTTCGATTAGCCTTGGATAAGGAAGATTTTATACAAAGCGTTCGCAAGCAAGTTGCAGATGATCAAGACCTTAAGCCAAATAAGAATATCGCTGGAATCGTCGATACGCTGACAAAAAAATCCCGGCAAATGAGTACTCAGGTCCGTTTCCATGATGTTGGGACTGTGCAGCATATTGGCAACGGTGTGGCAACCGTTTCTGGGTTACCCAATGTAAGCATTGACGAAATCGTAACCTTTCCTAACGGTACAGAAGGTATGGCATTAAATCTTGAGCGTAATCATGTTGACCTGATCATGCTTGGTAGCGAACATGGGATTCGTGGAGGTGATCTTGTTCAGGCAACGGGAAATCGCCTGAAGATTCCCGTTGGCGCCCAGTTTATGGGTAGAATTATAAATCCATTAGGGAATCCATTAGATGATATGGCAGCTATCGATGCCAGTGAATATCGCCTTTTCTCACGGATAGCTCCGAGTGTGATTATGCGTAAACCTGTCAAGCAGTCGTTGTTCACAGGCACAAAAGCAATTGACACGCTCTTTCCGATTGGTCGCGGCCAGCGAGAGTTAATTCTTGGTGATCGACAGACCGGGAAGACAACCTTGGCCATTGACGCAATCTTAGCTCAAAAGAATACGGGTGTCCGCTGCATCTATGTCGCGATTGGACAAAAGAAATCCTCTACGCTTGCCGTCATTGAGACTCTCCGTTCATACGGCGTGCTTCCAAACACCGCCATCATCCTGAGTGGCCCCGATGACCAACCTGCCCTGAGGTACCTGGCGCCCTACACCGGTATGACACTGGCAGAATACTTCCTGGATCAGGGGCTTGATGTCTTAATTGTTTTTGACGACTTGAGTAAGCATGCCAATGCTTATCGTGAGTTGAGTCTGCTTCTGCGACGCCCCCCTGGACGTGAAGCATATCCGGGTGACATTTTCTATATCCATTCAAAGCTGCTGGAACGCGCCTGTAAGCTGAGTGAGGAAAACGGAGGAGGATCGATTACCGCCCTTCCTGTTGCAACGACACAAGATGGCAATATTTCTGCTTATATTCCAACAAATCTAATATCCATCACAGATGGTCAGATTTTCCTGGATAACGACCTTTTCAACCAGGGACAAAAACCAGCGATTGACATTGGACAATCTGTTTCACGTGTTGGCAGCTCAGCACAAGAACCTGCTATGCGAGACTTAGTAGGGAATTTAAAATTAGAACTCTCACAATTTGAAGAAGTCGAACATTTTACAAGATTTGGTACAGAAGTGGATCGAGCAACTCGATTGCAGATCGATAAAGGCAAGCGGATTCTTGAAACCCTGAAGCAGAATCCTAACAAACCATTCTCATTTCCTATGACCATTGTGATCCTGTTTGCACTAAATCAGGGGTTGATTGAGAATATCACGATCAGTGAAATTCAATCGTACCAAGAAGCATTGCGAGAATATTTTTGGAGGAAGGAAACGAAGCTATTGAATGACATCGATCAAGAAGGCAAGTTGACAGATGAAATCATCACTGACCTTGAACAAGCATTGATCACATTCAATGATTTTTTGACAGAGAAGAAAGGCAAGGACCTATGAAAATGGTCATGGCAGTTGTCCCAGCGAATACAGCAGAAAGGGTTCTCGATGCGCTTGTCAACGCTGGCCATACCGCCACCTACGCTGAAACGCGTGGTGGTATGCTCCAACAGAGCCAATATTCATTGTTTATCGCTGTTAAAAAGGACCAATTAAATACTGTCCTGGATATCATCAAAGAAAATTGTCATACAAGCGTGCAAATGAGCACGCGGACCCATGGAGAGGTAGACAGTGACGGCAGATCCCCTGTTACTGCAGAACTGGGGGGCGCAGTAACCTTCATCTGGGATATCAATCAAATACTTACCTTTTAATAATTCAATGCCCCATAATTTTGAGCGTGTAAAATCCCGATTTGATAATATCCAGGCTATTGAACCACTTCTCAGTGCCCTGAGGACGCTATCCATGAGTGCCTGGCAAATGTCCTTGAATAAACTTGTAGAGACTGAACAATATGAAAAATATCTTCATCATATTTTAGCAAGACTAATGCCCAATATTAAATTCCCATCATCTAAAAAACATACCCACAAAAACAACGGTGCTGAGATCGCCGAGACAATTATCTTAATTATCGGTACAGAGCGCGGCTTATGCGGTAGGTTTAACCGCCTATTGTGTGAGAATGCGCTGGCCTGGATCAATGAGAATAGTATCTCGTCTTACCAAATCTGGGCACTTGGCACAAGAATGGTGCTGGCGCTAGAGCGAATGGGTGTGACAATTAACTGGAGAAAGCCTTTCCCATCCATCGTAAATTCAAACTTTCAACACACTTACCTTACTATCCAAAAATGGTTAAGCTTATTTGAAAAGGGTGCTTTTAATCAATTTATTGTTCTCTTCAATCAAATTGAGCGGGGTGACCAGTATACTTTCATGAGGAAGCAGCTATTCCCATTTGAAATGCATCAACCTGGCACAGGTCTACAAAATTTCAAGGAAAACTGGCCTCCCCCAATTATTGAAACCGATCCCCAAGGGATTTATCATCAAATCATTGATCAATATATCGCTTCTGCATTTTATCGAATTCTTCTACAATCAACAGCGGCGGAACATGCATCCAGATACAGGTTGATGGAGGACGCAAAAGAAAATGCACAGGAAATCATGAAAGAATTAAAAGTAATCATTAATCTAGAACGGAAGAGAAAAATCACACAGGAAATGCAGGAATTAGCATCAGGATCAGGTTTATTGGAAAAGTAAATGAGTTTTTGATATTATATGTATTTTAGAAATCATTCGTTAGATCAAGGAATATAAAATCAATGAACAAATACACAATCGGTATTGATTACGGCGAAGAATCGGTCAGAGTAGTATTGATCGATGTAGAAAATGGAGATATGGCTGCTTCAGCGGTTTATAAATACAACCACGGTGTGATTACTGATAATTTACCTGAAAGTGAAATTGCTTTGGAACCTGGTTATGCGCTACAAGATCCTCGTGATTATATTAATGCGTTAAAACGGACTGTTCCAAAACTTATCAAAGAAAGCAAAATTGATCCTGATCAAGTAATCGGGATTGGTGTTGCCTTTGCTGGATCCACAGTGATTCCAACAACCAGCGATGGCACCCCACTCGCGTTCCTGGATTCCTATCAAGAAGATCCACATGCCTGGCCAAAATCCTGTACCCATCAAGCTGCTCAAAGTAAAGCAGAAGAAATCACACAACTGGCAAAAGATCGTTTCGAGACATTTCTCGACCGATATGGCGGGCATATCGATGCCGATTGGTTTTTTCCGAAAGTCTGGGAGATTTACGATGAATCTTCGTCAATCTACCATGCCGCAGACAGGATCATCGAAGCTGCGGATTGGATTGTTTGGCAGTTGACTGGTATCGAGACAAGAAACCTATGCGCAGCGGGATACAAAGCGCTATGGTCAAAAAGCGAAGGCTTTCCACTTGAAACATTTTTCAGCGCCATGGATACCAGCCTGACCAACGTCGTAGATGAGAAAATGAGTCGCGAGATCATGCCTCTGGGCGAACAAGCCGGTGAATTATCTGAAGAAGCTGCGAAATGGATGAGGTTGAAACCTGGGATACCCGTGGCTGCAGGGATCCTCGAAGCCCATGCAGCAGTACCTGCAGCAACTGTTGCTGAACCAGGAAAAATGGCACTAATTCTCGGTAGCAGCTTTATCCATATGATCCTTTCATCCAAAGAATATCGTGTCCCGGGCATGTCCGGGCTGGTTGAGGACGGTATTATTCCTGGAATGATGGGCTATGAAGCACAGCAATCAGGCGGTGGAAATCATTTTTCCTGGTTTATGAAAAACGCTGTCCCGAGCAGCTATGAAAAGGAAGCCCGAAAACAGAAAGTTTCCCTTTACCAATTAATGGAAGAAAAAGCAGCAAAATTGCAGCCTGCTGAGTCCGGCATGGTTGCTGTTGATTGGTGGCATGGGAATCGCAGCATCCTGGCAGATGGCGACCTGGCAGGAATAATGTTGGGGTATTCCTTGGAGACAAAACCTGAAGAAATTTATCGTGCCATGCTCGAAGGAACCGCATTCGGAGCCCGAAAAGTATTTGAAACCTTTATTGCGAGTGGTGTGCCTATAAATGAAATTATTATCACAGGCGGAGGTCCCCTAAAAAATAGGCTGCTCCTGAACATTCTCGCCAACGTCATGCGAACAGAAATTAAAATCGCGGATTTCCCCTATGTATCTGCATTGGGCGCGGCTATATATGCTGCTGTTGCGGCGGGTGAAGAGAGGGGTGGATATCAAACCGTACCCGAAGCCAGTAGAAAGATGGCACACCTGAGTGAAACCACTTTTTTCCCCAATAACAATGATAAAAAGACCTACAATCGTCTATATTCAGAATACACACTCCTGCACGATTATTTCGGATATGGCCACAATGATGCCATGAAGCGCTTAAAGAACCTCCGGACAGCCATTCTTGAAAAGAAACGACGCTGATCCAGATAGTAAATAACTTAAAATCCAGCAATGAGTTGTGCAGGATGTATTGCTTGAAGTTCTTTTTATATTTCTCCGGACGGACCATTTCTTATTCGTGATACGGCGTTTCGGCTTAATATAATAATAGCACCATAAAGGATTAGACTGATTACGCCAACAATGATGAAGGCGTCCTGCCAAAACCGTATGGGGAATAAACGGATCAATGTGTCTGAGGTGTAGAATCGCCACGTACCGTTTTCAAAGAAGATTAGATGGAACCAGGTAAATAAATGACTGAAACTTACTGCCACAAAAATCAGGATTGCTGCAATTAATCCAATCCCCCACCACCCACCACGCTGGAACGCGTGAAATAATTCCTCTTGACCTCCAGCTTTCATCAATCCAAAACTTAATCCAAGCAAAAAAAGCATCGACAGAGCAAGGGCAATTCGCATTCCTGTGACCACATTTTTTACATCTTCCATATGGCTGAGTTCCAACGGATTGAAGATGGGTTCTCCGCTGTCAAACTGGAGAGATTCAAGAAAATCAATTCCTTCCTCATTAACCAGGTAATTGATCGATGGCCTGGACCATCTTAATCGGTCCTGGAGTGTGAAACTAAAAGGATCTTCGGGAAAGCCGGGCATCCGGTATTCAACCAGAGCAAATACAGGTGTGATCAACAACCGGATGGATATCATCAGAACAATCAGCGGGATGAGGATTGTGATCAGCCATCCCAGAGTTTTGGCAAGCTTGCTGTTCTTGTTCATTGAATCCTTTCTGTTTCACCTGCAAGTATAAAATCAACAACAATTTTATTGGTGACCCACTCAATGGGTGTTCGATCATCGGAATATATCCGCGTTGCGCTTGGCTTTTCTTTTTGATGCACAATTGTTACAGCCATGACTTCCTTCAGCAATGGATGGACTTCCAACTCTGATAAGGTGTTATAGTTTTCCAGGAAATTATCCCAGCTGCCAGGTTGTTTGGACGCGAACAGGATCGAATTGAACGACTCGGGGAGGTCCATGACAAAAACCGTGGGAAAAACCTGATTGATTGTTGTTCCCAGATCGTTGACCAGGGTTCGATCCAGTGGACTGCGGCCAATGTTGATCACCATGACTCCTTCATTGGATAAATGATTGTAAACTATCTCGAAGAATTCCACTGTGGTCATGTGCCAGGGGATATAGGGAGGGCGATAAGCATCCACACTGATAATATCGTAGGTTTTATCTGAATGAGCTAGCCCCCAACGCCCGTCTTCTAGATGAACGGTTAAGTTGGCTTGCTTCATGTCGAAGTATTCAACCCCTACATCCACTACTTTTGGATCGATCTCAAACCCATCAATCTGAACATCAGGATAGACAGCAGTAGCCTGTCTGGCTGAAGTACCGGCAGCTAACCCAACGAGCGCGATATTTTTTATAGATTCGGTCGGATGCGGTGCTTGATTAAAGTACGGTGCAACCAGGACCTGTGACCAGGGACCGTTATAAAACAACTGGGTTGGATGGTAAATGGATTGTATTCCCTGCCCTTCGTTGAGCCTCAACAAAGTATATGACCCTTGCTGAATGACCTGTATGTAATTGTAGGAAGATTCTGTCTCATAAATCAGGTTCTGTGTGGCTTTATCCGCTCCTCGTGTCCCAAAAATCCACAGAAGAATGAGTATAATCGGCATCCAGGCATATTTCAACCATGATTTCACATCGGTAAACAACATATACCCTATCATCGCGATCAGCATCAGCAAAGAACTGAAAAAAAGAAAGGTTCTATAGGTGCCTATCAAAGGAATGAGGACCAAAACAGGTAAAAATGTTCCTAAAAAAGAACCTAATGTGGATACAGCAGAAACTAATCCGGATACTTTTCCAGTTGACTGTGTATCCTTTAGAAGTAATTTAAGGGCGAAAGGGGAGGTCATACCAATTAGCGTGACGGGAATGACAAAAAGCAAAAGGATCGTGACGAAAGCCCCCGCGAGGATTGGCACCTGTAATTGATCAAAGGCATTGGCAGTGATGCGCAGAACAGGGCGGGAAACCATCGGAACCAGACCCACAAACAGGCTGCCCCACATCAGAACTCTATAGAAGTATTTCGGGGTTGGATGTCTGTCTGCCAGCTTTCCCCCGAGCCAATATCCAACGGTCAAATAGATCAAAATTAACCCTATCACACTTGCCCAAACAAGATTGCTGCTCCCGTAAACATTCCCAATTAGGCGAGAAGCTGAAAGCTCCACCGCCAAAGCAGTCATCCCTGAAAAGAAAACTGAGATAAAAATATAGGATTTCTTCAAAACAACCTCCAGGAACAGACGCTTCTGAAAGCGATTATAACGGCATGACAATTGATTTGACAATCATTTATACCCCAAGATTTATGCTCTGCCTCAGCCAAGATGATTTCCCACCTGTCCGAAGACATGTCTGAAACCTTGTTTTCCATACCAAACAATCTTTCTACGAGTGTATCTACAGCATTGGGGGCAATCCTAAGCGATTTATGGCTAAAAAATGACCCAGTATCAGGGGATAACCTCTGCCATTGACCAGGGAGCTTCTAATGAATTCCCGCTGAAACTTCTCATGAAATCGTGAGAGAAAACAAAAAAATTAATTGAAGAGAAAATTCTGTACAAAATCCAGGAAACGGAGATTCAGTCTCCAGGAAAAGAAACAGCCTGGATTTCTCCAGGCTTCGGTCCTGCTGGGGGTGAAGGATTCGAACCTCCATAAACAGATTCAGAGTCTGCTGTCCTGCCGTTAGACGAACCCCCAGTATTGAACTGGGCTATATTTTACCAAAAACAAGATTAACTATCAAGGGTTCGCGTTGGTTCATGGAAACATTGACATAACTTGGTTCGGCTTGACCTTTCCAAAGTCTGAGGATAGAATTCAGGGTCGCTGGCTATGTCCAGAATAGTTAACCAATTTATTATTCATAGGGCGAAGGTAACCCATATATACAGGGTGAGAGGCGCTCGAAGGATGGAAAATGACTGATCAAATTACATTAGAAGCAAAAAAACGTACTGTCAAAGGCAAAAAAGTCTCCCAATTACGCCGTCAAGGGCTTCTGCCCGGGATCATTTACGGCCGGATTGGAAAAGAACAAATTGAGCCTGTGCTGATACAACTGGATCTTCATGAAGCCTCGAAGATCATCAATAAGCTGACTGGCTCCAGTTTGGTCTCACTGGATGTCGATGGTGAGGAATATCCCGTGGTCTTGAGAGAAGCACAAAAGGATATCATCTACGGCACCTTGCGGCATGTCGACTTCATGGCGGTTTCATTAACAGAAAAACTCCAGACGGCCGTTCCCATTGAATTGATTGGACAGGCACCTGCGGAGATCAATATGGCAGCAGTGGTCGTAACCGGCGTTTCAGAGCTTGAAATAGAGTGTCTTCCCCAGGACATGCCAGAACGGATTGAAGTCGATGCGACTGCCCTGGTGGATATGGAAAGCGCCATTTATGTAAGGGACCTGGATCTTCCGGATACCTTTGATGTTCTCACGGACCCTGATGAATTAATCGCTGGCGTAACTTACGTGACCATCGAGGAAGAAGAGGAAGAGGAAGAAGAAGGCGAACTAGCTGAACTCCTTGAAGAAGATATCGAACCAGAAGTAATTGAAAAAGGCAAGAAAGAAGAGAGCGAATCAGAAGAGGAAGAATAATCCCTAACCTTTGCCAGAAAATAAGAGAGATGCTGTGACCCGGCATCTCTTTTTGGTTAATAATCATGCCCATCGCCATCAGATAATCCTAAGGCGGAGAGTAAAACCAAAGTCATTTCAGCGCTGGCACCCCATAATTGATGTCCTTCATAATGATCAAAAAAGATCACAGGAAACTCTCTTCCTGTGTAACTGCGGTATTGAATTGTACGGTGTTTTGGATTTATCAACCAATTCAAAGGGACAATAAACGCACTGTCCACTTCATCAGGGTTAAGCTGAAGCACATACGGCCAGGGGATAAGCCCAACAAACAATCGCACCAGGTAACCTGTTATGATGGGCATGTCACCCAAATGTCCAACAACATCAACGTCTTGAGGGCATACACCGATTTCCTCAAACATTTCCCGGAGTGCTGTGTCTTCAAGGCTCTTATCCTGAAATTCCCGAGCACCTCCTGGATAAGCAACTTGCCCGCGGTGTTCTGTCAAATTTTGTGATCGGTGCGTAAGCAGAACAAACCATTGCGCATCAAACATCAGTAACGGAATGATGATCGCAGCAGATCTTAATTCCTTAACATCCTCAGATGCAAAGAATTCCGCAAAACGTGTTTGTTGCTGGACCTGGTATTCTGTAATCCGTGACGCAATCAATTGATGTGTTAATCGCATTTTTTCTGATTTACTCAAAGAGTTAATTGGATTATGGCTTAACTGAAACAATGGATTGATTATGAAGTTTCATCAGGTTTCTCCATCACCGATCGTGCAAAAACCAGGTACCCGGTGTGAGCTACCATCCGATCCGTTGGCCGCAACCGTTCCCAATCCGGTTTGTAGAACCGCAGCAGGATCTCACATACTTCGATGAAGGCAAAATCTTGGATGTGCAGGTTTTCTATCGCTTTGGTCACCTGGTTTGTGGTTGGCAGGATCATACCCAAGAAGCCTCCCAGCTTGAGGGATGCTTTGACCTGTGCAAAATAATCATATGGGTTTGGTAAATCTAAAAATACCGCATCCACATCCTTCTCAGCAAAACCATCTGCGATATCCCCCAACCGCAAACACACATTTCCAAGCAAATCCATACGCTCTAAATTGTGCCGGGCAAGGTTTTGCATTTGTTCACGGTTATCATAGGATGTAACCCTGCCGGTATCGCCCACAAAAAAAGCAAAGGCTGTTGTGAGTGCTCCTGAACCAGTACCCGCTTCTAAGACATGAACCCCAGGTCCAATCCCCATCACCGTTACAATATAACCAATATCCTTGGGATAGATGATTTGAGTATTACGCTTGATTTCAGTGATCAAATCCGCCAGACCTGGACGCATCAGAAAAAAAGGCTTACCCGTATGGCTAAAAAGACGCATCCCCCAAGGTTTCCCGATCATGTCATCATGCAAGATCTCGCCACGATGGCTTTGAAAAATCTTACCAGAGGTCAACCGAAAAAAATGGCTTTTATGCTGCCTCCCAAGCAGTTGAACGAGATCACCTTCTCTTGAGACTTCTCCATAATTATGCAAGATTGAATAACACTCCTTATAAGACTTTATATTGAACAAGGGCAGCTCTTATTATCTGCCCTTGTTCAATTGCCAACATCCTTATATCAAGGACACAAGGTTTTGATGAAAAATTTAGTGATTTGATTGTAACAAGTCACTTTATTTTCATATTTTTCGACTCCATGACCTTCATTTTCAAACAATAGGATATCCACGTCTTTTCCAATGTTCCTTAAATGGTTCACAAGATCTTCTGACTCTTCAGCCACAACACGGGGATCATTCCGGCCTTGAATAACCAGCATTGGAAAAGATATATTGTCAATGTGAGTATTGGGAGATCTATCCTTTAAGAATTTTAAATCCTCAGGTTTTTCAGGATTGCCCAACGCAACATAAAAATATGGCTTCCAGGTGGGAGGAATCCGTTCAAGGAATGTCAAGAGGTCATAAGGACCAAACATATCCACCGCCGCTGACCATAGTTCAGGATGACGACCAGCAAGCGTGAGGGTCATGTAACCACCGTATGACCTTCCGACAACCCCGGCCCTTTTCACATCTACACGCTCATCTTCACTTAGGACTTTTTTCATTGCGTGGACATGATCCAACCGATCCTGTCCGCCCCAATCCCGATCCACGTGCTTGGTATAGCTCAACCCATAGCCTGTACTGCCCCTCACATTGGGAACAAATACAGCAAATCCTTTCAGCGTCAGGAATTGGATCAGCGGCATTGAGAACCAGGAGAAATCAGGCCGTTCCTGACCTTGTGGCCCGCCGTGAACATAATACACTATTGGTCGTTTTCCATAAAACCCAAGTTTATCGGAAGGCATGTATAACCTTGCAGATATACGGAGTCCATCAAATGATTCATAGGATAGATCTTCCCCGCGCGAAAGGACTTCTTCCGGTACGCCCAGAATAGTCTCATTGGTATGGCGAACGACAACATCACGGTTTTCACCCTCGATTGTGTAGATTTGTGTCGGTGAAACAGCCGTTGAAAATGAAATCGCAAACCGATCTGTATCCTTATCATACTTGATTGCTTCCAGGACACCTGCTGCAAGAATATCCTCGCCAACCAAAACATTAATCACTCGCATTACTTTGTCTTTATCCTTAAATTCTGCTTCATAAGCCCAGGTTGCACCATCAAGGTTAAACCACAGGATGCAACGTTGATCCTGTAAGTATTCCAAACCTTCAAATTCACCCTTCCCAGTGTGCACTAATCCCTCAAAGGGAACGTCAATAACCTCCTCTGGCTTTTCAAAAGCCAAGTAGCCCAGGCTGTAGGTGTCCTGGAAAATTGCATTGGAAAAAACAAGCCCTTTTCCATCCTTTGTGAAGAATCCACCTCCAAAAGCAGTTAAGGGTACTTCTTCACCCTCCTCCCTATCTTTTATAGGTTTCCCATAAAGCAGTTTGAGGTCCTGTCCACTTTCCCACATGTATGCAACCCTATCCCCAGCTATATATCCTTCAACCAGCACAATACGTGAATAATCCTGGTTGATTGCCGCCGGATACCCCCCATAGGGGCTTGCAAAAATTTCCTCAACCTCACCTGAATCAACATCACAGAGGTAAGTATGTACCATGCCTTCCTCTCGGGAATCCGCCGCAATTACACACAGATTCTTTCCCGCATCGACATCGACCAGGTAACACCGAGTATTTTCAAAGAAATTGTTGAATGCTGGCTTGGGAAAACCACCAGTTAGTGAAATTTCCATGGGCAGATAATTCTCATCACCATCATTATCAATCATCACCAGGATTTTCTCCAGGTTCTTAAAAACAGCAAAGGACTCACCACCTACGAGATGGGGGTTTTGTAAAACAATATTGGGTGGCAGCAGCGGTTCTGGGACGCTGCCCCCATGATCCATTGCGTACAGGCTGTTATGTCCACTGAGATTGGAGAGGAAGAATATTCGATCCCCAACAATTTCAGGACGCAAGAATAACCGGGCTGATAACAACGCTTCAATCTTATACATGAATTACTCCATTTTTAAGACTCTTATTTTTCGATTTGGCTTAACCAATATCCCAAACCCAGTAAAAGAACCGTCCCCAAAATACCAATCCCAAGGTGTATGGAACCAACATCCAGGAAATGAATTGAAAGACGCTCAGCGATGAAATGTCCACTGAAGAAACCGATCCAGCTCAATACCAGGTAGAGTACAAGCCGAAAAAGATTTCCACCACGCCAGAGGTGCAATAGACTTCCAAACATGGAAGCGAAGAAAAATGAAAAAATGATTGCAGGAAAAGTCATCTTAGTATCCTCAATTACTCATTGCACCCCAATGATTTCAGTGGTTTGGATGATACCACCTCCCAAACATCTATCGTCCTGATAAATCGCAGCAACCTGTCCGGGTGTTATACCTCGCACGTCTCTCTTGAATTCTAATCTAAATTGGTCCTTGGTAACAGAGGTGAGAATTGCCGGAACTGGATTGGTTCTGTAGCGCACCATAACATTGTACAGTCTGCCATCCTGAGGTGCTTCGCCGGAAATCCAATTTACCTCTGATGCTGTCAAGCTGTTCCTTTGTGCCTGATCGTCAAACCCTACAATCAAATGGTTTCTTATAAGGTCTTTATCAACAACATAGAACGGTTCTTGTGCTGCAACGCGAATCCCTTTTCGCTGACCGATTGTGAAAAACGCTAATCCCTCATGTTCTCCAACAACTTTCCCCTCGGTCGTCACGATCTCACCAGGTTTTTGAGATGAGGGATGATACCTTCTGAGAAAATCACGGTAATCCAGGTTTCCCAGGAAGCACAGGTCCTGACTGTCTTCCCGGTGTGCCACAGGCAGGTTCAGGGCACGCGCCTTTTCGCGCACTGCTTCCTTGGTCATATCACCCAGCGGCAGCAGGCTCTTACTGAGCTGAGTTTGAGAGAGAAGACACAGCACATACGATTGGTCCTTGGATTGATCTACCCCCCTCAATAACCTGACAGTATGGGGCTCTTTCCGATCAATGCGTGCATAATGTCCAGTAGCAAAATAATCCGCGCCATGGTCAAGGGCAAAGGTCTGGAGAATACCCCATTTGATTTGTGGATTGCAAAACAGGCAGGGATTGGGTGTTCGACCAATTGAATATTCATTAATAAAAGATTTCACGACATCCTGGAAGAACCGATCCCGTAGGTCCAGCGAGGTGAATGGAATCTCAAGCGTGCTGGCTACATCCTCAGCCAAGCGTCTCTCATCCGATTGAACAGTTAATCCACTCCCGCCATCCAATGCCTTCCAGGTCTCCATATGGACGCCAGATACTTGGTATCCTTCTTCCAGAAGCAAGGCAGCTGCCACTGCACTGTCGACACCGCCGCTCATGGCAATATAGACGGTTCCTTTGTCTGTCATGTCTCCAATTCTACCTTATGCGTCATTTTCCACCTGCTATAATAATTACAGTTGACATTTTTGAGACCAGAAAGCCCGTGTATGAATTTTTTTACTGATACGCACTGTCATTTAGATTTTGAGCGTTTTGATGAAGACCGGGAAGATGTGCTGCGAAGAGCCTGGGAGGCAGGCCTTATCTGGATCCTCAATCCTGGAATTGATATCAGAACCAATCAGGCAGCAATTGAACTTTCGAGAAGTTTTCCCGGCAAGATCAGCGCCGCTGTTGGGATTCACCCCAATTATGGGCAGCCGTGGACAAACGAACTCCTAGAAAACCTGCGTCGACAGGCTCAACAACCTGAGGTTGTAGCAATAGGTGAAATCGGTTTGGATTATTACCGGCAGCATACACCTCACAAACAGCAAAAGCTCATGCTTCAGGCGCAATTGGATTTAGCCATGGAACTATCCTTGCCTGTGATCATCCATAACCGCGACTCAACTCATGATTTGTTATCCTTATTACAGGAATGGCATCAGAAACTGGTGCAATCCAACCACCCTCTGGCACAACGTCCCGGCGTACTCCACAGCTACAGTTCTGATTATCAATCTGCTATGATTGCAATTGGGATGAATTTTTTCATTGGTATCAGCGGTCCCGTCACCTTCAAGAATGCGCCGCAAAGGAAAGCTGTGACGCGCGATTTGCCTTTAGAAAAACTATTGCTGGAGACCGATGCCCCATTCTTAGCGCCTCATCCTCATCGGGGCAAGCGAAACGAACCTGCTAATATCCCCTTGATCGCAAAGGAAATCGCACAACTAAAAGGTATTCAGGTGAATGAAGTTGCTAAAGTTACCTATACGAATGCAAGTATTCTATTTGGACTCGGTTCATAAGCCCAAATTAGGCTAACATTCTGTAACAATCTCACTTCTCACAATAGGAAAACTAAAATCCCCAGATTTATATCATTGCAGTAGACACTGGAAGGGATTTTACAAGTTCAAAAATTGCCGGTCAGGAATGTGGGTCTCAAATCTTGGTTCTGGATCGAAATCAATCTTATGAATCAATATACGCCTTAAGATTATGACTTACAGAATAAGCCGCAGCCTCTGCGCGATTACTGACATTTAATTTCGAAAGGATGCTGCTGACATAGTTGCGCACCGTTCCTTCACCCAGGAACAGGGCTTCAGCAATTTCCCGATTGGTTTTCCCCTCAGAGACCAATGCAAGAACATGTTTTTCCTGTTCACTCAGGCTTGAAAAAGCAGCAGCTTCTTCCTCCTTGCCTGCCCTGCGTACTTCCTGGAACACCCTTTTTGTCACAGCGGGATCAAGAAGTGCTTCGCCGCGGCAGGCAGCTTCAATTGCACTGATCAAGCCCTCAGCGCCAATCTGCTTCAGAATATACCCACTTGCCCCAGCACGAATCGCTGAGAACAGCATTTCATCTTCGGCGAAGGAAGTCAAAATCACGACGCGAACATCCGGCCAGCGCTCATTGATCTCTTCACACGCCTTAATCCCGGACGGACCCGGCAGCCGGACATCCATTAGAACCACATCCGGATGATATTCATCCACCCTCTCAACCGCCTGATTGGCTGTACTAGCTTCCCCAACAACCTCGAATTGATCATTATGTTCCAGCAGCGATTTTAAACCCAGGCGCACGACTTCATGATCATCTACCAATAAAATTGTCTTTTTTTTCATCGATCACTTTCGTAATTATGCGGCATCATCACGTTTATAGTCCACAAATCGATAACCGACACCGCGTTCTGTTAAAATATATTCTGGATTTGAGGGATCTTTCTCTATCTTCTTGCGCAGATAATTGATATACAAGCGCACATAATGAGGTTCATCACGATATTCATAGCCCCAAACCTTGGTGAGGATCTGGTCATGGGTCAATACCCAGCCGGCATTTTGAACCAGATGATATAGCAAGCGGTACTCCGTCGGACGCAATTTTACCAGCTCACCACCAACCCAGACTTCACGTCTGCCGAAATCAATCTTTAAGCGGTCATCCACATCAATGACGCCTTCTTCATCTTCCTCAAAGGTTGAACCGCGCCTGAGTACTGCTTTGACACGACTGACCAGCTCACGCGGGCTGAAGGGTTTCGTTACGTAATCATCAGCCCCCAACTCCAATCCTTTGACCTTGTCGTCCTCTTCGCTTTTAGCTGTGAGCATAATAACAGGCACCTGGCTGATCTCACGAATCATTCTCAGGACCTCGAAACCATCGATATCAGGCATCATCACATCAAGTAAAATCAGGTCTGGAAGGGAATCGCGCAGTCTTTCCAAAGCCTCACTCCCGTTGAAGGCTTCAATGACCTCAAAACCATCCTGTTCAAGGTTCAGCCTGATAAACCCCACCATACGTTTTTCATCATCAACAACCAGTATGCGGTACTTCCTTGACGTCGTGTCTAACATCCTCATTCCTCCAAATCTAATCCTTTATGCAATCCGCTCAACCAGTATCACACTGATATTATCTGGACCGCCGCCCGCATTGGCTTTGTTAACAAGGTCAACAGCTAAACAGTCAAGATCCGGAATTTCCTTGATTATTTCTTCCATCACGCCATCACTGAGCACACCCCATAAGCCGTCTGAACAAATCAACAACCTTTCACCTGCTTGTAAATGATATTGATCGATATCTGGTTGGAAAGGATCTGATTGTCCAATCGCTTTATAGAGTACATTTCTCTGGGGGTGACTGCTGGCTTCTTGTTGAGAGATTTCGCCTAAATCGACCAGTCGTTTCACAAGCGAATGATCCTTGGTTTGTAAATGGATTTTACCTTCAAGGTCAATTTTGTATAAGCGGCTGTCACCCACATGGGCGGAGAAGAATTTGTTACCAATGCCTACCGCCAGGGTTAAGGTGGTTCCACCACCGGGAACTTGCTGCAGTATACGATCCTGAGCTTCAGAAAATGCTGCTTTCAGCAGCTCTGAACAATCATTCTCCGAAAGGGGTCTGTGATCTAAAATAACTGCTTTTAGTAATTCGTCAATCAGAATCCGGCTGACCGTTTCCACTGCCAACCGGCTGGCTACTTCTCCACTTTGATGCCCACCCATCCCATCCGCGATCATAAAGATCCCAATCGCGGCAGGCAAAGCGATGTCATTTATCATTGTCGAAAGTGTAAAAACAGTATCCTCATTATGATATCGTTCTACCCCACTTGATTGACAGCTTGCGACGCGGTACCCCCCTTGTTCAAGAGAATCGGTGTTCGAAAGGCGTCCATCGGTAGGAACCAATGAAGAAACCCCTTGCTTGATATCAACATCTTTCTGTTTATCCGTCCATAATTGTTTAAAGTAATCAAACAAATTCATATCTCCCACTAAATTCATGTTGAATTATCACATTATTAAGAAGTGCATCCATTTGGCGAGAACCAGTATAGAAGAATAACGAACCCATTCACTCCTCTTCAATTGGCGTTAGAAAATCACTGGCGGACCAACCATTTCTTGTCTGATCATAGGGGGCTTCAAGGTGCCACCAGGTATAACCATCTGCTTCAACGGGACCATCGATGACAAGGAAAACTTCAACATCCAATGCCGTGAAATTGACGTCACCATCCAAACCAGGTTCTGCTCGCATTCTTAAACCTGCCCCTTCTGTACCAGTAACCTGGACATAAGCGCCTATCCCTATCACACCTTCCGGCAAGAAAAAGATCGATGTGGGCGTTGGCGAAGGCAGCAATGTTTCTTGTGTGGATTTTGGTGTGAAGGTCGGTGCTGCTATCACGGTAACTGCAGGCGTTACTGCGCTTCCCATTTTTAGATTTCTTCCAAGAACAATAATGATCAAACTTACCAGGATCAATCCGATCAATAGAATGATGCCTGTCATTAATGTAACGGGGTTTAGAATTTCGCGCAGACGGAATCGGTTATTGTGACTCACAACTGATGCCTTTTCCAATGACGATGCTTTATGATCATTTTTGTAATTATAGCGCATTCATCTGGATTTCCAACAGGAACTGAACCACACTTCGAAAAGCGGCTCTATTGAGAAATTGGATTAAGTGATTATGTTATAATTGAACCGGTGTGTGGAAACAATATGGGACAAACAACCTTGCTCAAAAACCGGTATAAACTGTTGACGCCACTTGGTACTGGCGGAATGGCTGTTGTGTATAAAGCGCACGACCAAATGCTGGAGCGTATTGTTGCCATAAAAATCTTGCGCGAGGATTATGCCGCTGACAATGATTTTGTCGAACAGTTCAAACATGAAGCAAAAGCAGCAGCGAATCTCTCACATCCCAATATTGTGACTGTATATGATTTTGGATTGGATGAAGATCAAATCTTTATCATAATTGAATATATTGATGGGACCGACCTGAAATCACTGATCCGCGAGAAAGGTGTGTTTAGCGTCGAAGATGCGGTTGGTTTAATGGTACAAGCCTGCGCTGGTGTAGGTTATGCTCACCGAGCTGGATTGGTGCATTGTGATATCAAACCTCACAACATGCTGGTTTCCCATGACTTCAGGCTCAAAGTGACAGATTTTGGGATTGCTCGCGCGCTGGCAACCATTCATCCTGATGAAAAGAGCGATGTCGTTTGGGGATCACCGCATTATTTTTCACCCGAACAAGCGGCCGGCAGCGCTCCTTCACCAGCGTCAGATGTATACTCATTAGGGGTGATCTTATATGAGATGCTCACCGGTCAGCTTCCATTTGAGGCTGCAGAAGCTACAGAATTAGCCAGGATGCATCGGAGCGAAAACCCCATTCCACCAAGACAGTTAAATCCATCCATACCTGAAGCACTTGAAAAAATTACATTGAAGGTTCTCTCTAAAGAGCCTTCAGCCAGATATCGGACCGCCGATCAACTTGGTCGGGTTTTGCTTTCTTTTGGCCAGATGAACAAAGAGAAAACTGGCCCAATTCACCTCCCGAAAGCCGGCAGCAATCATCAACCCAACTCAAATGGGCAAAGCATTCCTCAAGAACCACATGACAACATTGGAATCACGGAGGACGATCATCAGGACCAAAAGATTTTGGATGATGAATATCAGGAGAAACCCATCGATTGGGTCACCTGGCTAATGGGTTTGCTGGCTTTTACGGCCATCTTGGGTCTCATCCCCTTCTGGTTATATATCTATTATTCAATTAATCCTTAGGGATCTGTTACCGATAAAGGAAATTTATGTCCATCATTATTGCACCTTCCATATTAGCCGCAGATATGACCCAACTTGGACATCAGGTGAGGGAATCCGTTGATGCAGGCGCAGACTGGATCCACGTGGATGTTATGGATGGTCAATTTGTACCCAACATCTCCTTTGGCCCCCTCATGGTGAAAGCGGTCAGGCGGTTAACTAACCTGACAATTGATGTACATCTCATGATCGTGGAACCTGAACATCATCTGCAAGCTTTCGCAGATGCGGGTACAAACCATCTTACTGTTCATTACGAAACCTGCCCGCATATCCACCGAACCTTACAACAGATCCGTGAAATGGGTATGTCACCGGGGGTTGTGATTAACCCAGGAACTCCCACCAACACATTAAGCGAGTTGACCCATGATATTGATTCGGTCCTGATCATGACTGTCAATCCTGGATTTGGCGGACAAAGGTTTATTAATACTATGTACGACAAGATCCGCAGAACAAGTGAGCTTCTTGAAAGAACAGGATCAAAGGCAACCATCCAGGTTGATGGAGGGATTACCGATCAAACCATCAAAGCTTGTTATGAAGCAGGGGCAACCAATTTCATCGCTGGATCATTCATTTTCAGACATCCTGGTGGCGTTGCATCTGGAATAAAAGCACTGCGGGATGCTCTGAAAAATTAATAATTAAAAAGCAAAATCGCGGTACCAGACCGCGACCATTGCTTATTGAACGGGTTAATCTTATTTAGTGGACTTTGTCAGTGTTCGAATGCAGCGAGTGCAAAGAGTCTTACGAACTGTTCGTCCATTTTCATAAACTGTCACCTTTTGAAGGTTTGGTTTAAATTGTCTCTTTGTCGCTCGCATGGAGTGACTTCGATTATGACCGAAGGTGGTCTTTTTGCCACAATGTTCACAGATCGCCATGAGTAGTCGTCCTTTCAAAACTTGAGTTATAATGACTGAGTTTGGATAAAGTTCTCCAAACAGCGAAGTATTTTACCATAACATAATCAAAGCGACAAGCATATCAGGTGAAAATTGCTATGACAGAATCAGAAACAAAACACAACAAATTAGGCAGCATCCTCATTCAAAAAGATGCGATTGCATCTATCGCACGACAATCAACTCTCCAATCCTACGGCGTTGTAGGCCTGGCACCAAAAAATTTATTTGAGAGCTTTCGCCAGCGCCTTGTCAAAGATGCTAAATATGGCGTCGATGTGGAATTTGATCATGAAGGATTATTGATTGATCTCTATATTATTGTTGAATACGGCACCCGCATCGTTTCTATAACAAACAGCATTGTTAATAGTGTAAAATACAACGTCGAAAAAACCGTAGGATTACCGGTCCGGAGGATTAACGTCCATGTGCGTGGTTTACGCATCAGCAATATGGATTAATACATTCTAAGCAGCTGACAGTTAGGCTTTATCGCAGTTTTTATCCATTGGAGAATTATGAGTGTTAGTGAATTAACAAAGTTAAACCCTGAAGAAAGGCATAAACTCGTCTCTGTCCCTGTCAACGGCCAGGGACTGAAAACCTTGCTTGAGGCCGGGATGATCTGGTTGAAAACAAACCAGCAAGTTGTCAATCGGTTGAATGTTTTCCCGATTCCAGATGGTGATACCGGAACAAATATGCTCCTGACAATGCAAGCTGCGTTTGAAGAAGTTGAAAATTCTGGCTCTGATAATATCGGGCAGCTTGCGCACGCTGTTGCTCGTGGAGCTCTGATGGGGGCGCGCGGCAATTCGGGTGTCATTCTCTCCCAGATTTGGCGTGGATTTGCTCGAGCGCTCGATGAAGAACAAACCATGGACGTGAACCTGCTCTCCAAAGCCCTGATCGAAGCAAAAGATACAGCCTATAAAGGTGTGGTTCGTCCTGTTGAAGGCACAATCCTGACAGTTATCAAAGATATCGCATCTCAAGCAGAGGCATCTGTCCAACGAACCGACCAATTCACTGAGGTTTTAGCGGATATTGTTGAAGCAGCAGAGGCCTCCGTAGAGCGAACCCCAGAATTGTTGCCGATATTAAAACAAGCCGGCGTTGTTGATTCGGGCGGCAAGGGATTGTTATGCATTTTTGAAGGGATGTGGCGCTTCTTAAATGGTGACACATTGGATAAGCCTGTCACAGAAGTCATGCCGCTTTCCGACATGGACCTAGAAGAAACAATGGAAACCATAGAACCTGGTCAGGATTATGAAGTTGTCATCGATTTTACGCCAGGCTCATCCTTCACTCTTGAGGGATATTACAATGAACTATCTAAAATCGGGACATCTATTCAGGTCGGGGAAGGGGAAGGCATTTACCGGATGCATATTCATGTCCCCCTCGACAATCGTTACCAGCCCATTGACCACACCATGAAAATGGGAACCATTCAGAAAGTCATGATGGAAAATCTGGTCGCACAAATGAATTCACAAAATACCAAGAAAGGTCAAAAAATTAACCTGATTCAGGTCAAACCGGGCGAATCTGCGGTTGTCACTGTTTCTCCGGGGCCGGGTTTGTCTCGAATTTTTGCAAGCCTTGGCGTAGCAGCCATTGTCCATGGCGGACAATCGATGAATCCCAGCATCAAGGAATTACTTGCCTCATTTGAGGATCTTCCCACTGATAAAGTCATCATCCTCCCCAACAACAAAAACATCATCATGGCTGCAAAGGAAGCTTCCACCATGACGGTTAAACAAGTTGCTGTTATTCCGACGATTAGCGTTCCCCAGGGACTTTCTGCTCTATTTCGATTAATTCCGGATGCAGACTTTGAAGAAAACGTTACCGCGATGAATAAAGCAATCGAGGAAGTTGAAACTGGAGAAATCACCACTGCCACTCGCAGCGTGGAAATTGACAATGTACAGGTTGAAAAGGGTCAAGTGATTGCCTTACATAATGGTAAACTTGTTACTTCAACCCATAGTATTGAAGCTGCTTGTGAAGAATTATTGATAGCGGCAAATACCAATGAATATGAGCGCATAACCTTATTCTATGGTGAAGATATTCAACCTGCTCAAGTAAATCAACTGGCTGATAATATTCGAACGATCTATCCTGACCACGAACTTGAGGTTCATGAAGGGGGGCAGCCGCATTACCAGTTAATTATCGCTATCGAGTGAACCATCTCCAGTTCAAATGTTCATTCACTAAATCTCGTTAGTGTTTTAATTCTTAGCCATCCAAACGGCGGGAGAATCAATTTCGCTTAAGCTACGCAACCATCAAATGATAAAATATTAAGCTACACAACTTGATAGATACGTTATGATTAAATAGTTAAATAATTAATTAGTCACAATTCCTAATTAAGGTTACCTGAAACAATGCAACGATCTGTAGAAAAACTTACCAAAATTTTAAAGTTAGAATCTGAATTCAACTATGAAAATAAAGCTGTTGTAGGCGGCATGGAAAAATTAACGGAAACTTGGGCGGGAGAAGCCCGTGCTGACAGCATTCCTGAGGAGAATATTCAAAAAGTCGTCAGACTGCTTTCACAGTACCCCCATCTCGAGCCATCTGACCGCAGGAATGCGTTGAGTGAAATCGGGCGGTGTCTATCCATTCCAGGAATGACTCACCCCGCCCCAATCCCCACTCCTCCTAATGCAGAACATGCCGAGACAAACCAGGATCCAGAAGGCCTGTCAAAGGATAATGAATCAGAGACATTTGACAACACCCTCGGATCTAGACGGAAAAAACCCGCCGGTCCGGCCCCGATTCCTACAGCTTCTACCGAACAGAATTTAAGTGCACCGACGACAGTTGTGCGGGGTATCGGACAAAAGCAATCACAACTTCTAGCCAGGCTTAACCTGCATACAGTGGAAGAATTAATCTATTTCTTTCCACGCAGATATGATGATTATTCTGAATTGAAGCTGATCAAAGACCTTAATTATGGGGAAGAGGTCACTGTTATTGCCTGGGTCAGACGGGTCACATCGTTCACAACCCGCAACAAGAAGCGCAAAATCGTACAGGCGGTTATATCAGATGATACCGGCAGCATTCAATTAATGTGGTTCAATCAGGAATATCACTTAAGGTATCTCCGAAAAAATATGTTCCTGGCTGTATCCGGGAAAATCGAACAGTACATGGGTCGCCTGGTGATGTATCACCCGGATTATGAACAAATCGACCAGGAACAGCTTCATACACAGCGTATTGTCCCGGTTTACTCACTGACAGCACGTCTCAGTCAGCGCTGGCTGCGGAGGGTGATGTACAACGTTGTTAATCGTTGGGCGCCAAAAATCCCTGAATTTCTGACAGAATACATTCTCGAGGACGCGGATTTAATGGACCTTCCCAGCGCTTTAGAGGAAATACATTTCCCAGAAAGCATCTCATCTCTCAAAAAAGCCCGTTTTCGTCTTGCATTTGATGAAATTTACCTGCTGCAATTGGGAGTCCTTCGCCAGAAACAGGAATGGGAAAATTTAGAAGGACGAAAATTTAAAGTTGCAGACGAATGGCTGTTAAATCAACTAACCCAACTTCCCTTTGCATTGACCCATGCCCAGCAATGCGTCCTGGATGAGATCCGGAGCGACCTCGCCTCCGGGCGCCCCATGAACAGGTTGCTTCAGGGGGATGTTGGTTCAGGGAAGACGGTCATTGCTGGTCTGGCAACAGGTATAGTGACAGGTAGCGGCTCTCAAGCAGCGTTTATGGCACCAACCAGCATCCTTGCAGAGCAGCATTACTTCAGCCTGAAACAGTTGTTGGCAAATGATTCAATTGGTCAGACGTTACTTCAGGAGAGTGAGATCCGGCTTCTCATTGGTGATACTCCTTCTAGTGAACGTGAGGAAATTATGACAGGCTTATCAGACGGTTCCGTGAAGCTGGTGATCGGGACGCATGCCCTAATTGAGGATCCGGTGGCATTTAAAGACCTGCAGCTCGTCATCATCGATGAACAGCATCGCTTTGGCGTAGCCCAACGCGCCTCTTTACGAAATAAAGCCACCAATCCCCACCTGATGGTGATGACAGCAACACCTATCCCGCGCTCCCTGGCATTGACTGTGTATGGTGATTTGGATGCCAGCATTTTGGACGAAATGCCGCCAGGGCGGCAGCCCGTCTCTACCCATATTATTTATCCATTGGAAAGGGAAAGGGTCTATTCACTCATCCGCTCCCAGGTAGAAGAGGGGCATCAGGCTTTCATCATCTATCCCCTCGTCGAACAAGGTGATCATGAAGAAAACACGGCAGCAGTTGAAGAGCACCAAAAATTGCAATCATCCATTTTCCACAACTTAAAGATCGGCCTTTTACATGGACGCTTACGACCTGACGAGAAGGAATCGGTCATGCGGAAATTCCGTGATCAGGAATTTGACATCCTGGTTTCCACTTCTGTTGTGGAAGTCGGGGTGGATATTCCCAACGCAACGGTCATGGTTGTCGAAGGTGCCAATCGCTTTGGTCTGGCCCAACTCCACCAATTCCGAGGACGCGTGGGCCGCGGGTTAGATCAATCTTATTGTTTTATGATTCCGGAGACAAGCGAAGCTGCCGAAAACGAACGGCTGCTAGCATTGGAAAGCACCAATGACGGCTTTGAACTAGCAGAATATGATCTTCAGCAGCGTGGACCCGGTGAATTTTTAGGCACCCGGCAATCCGGATATACAAAACTTCGCCTTGCCAATATAACAGACATACATTTGATTAAGAAAGCACAAATCTACGCGCGGCAGGTACTTGATAATGACCCAGACCTTGCGGCGCCTGAGCATCAATTAATGCGAGAAGCCCTCGAGCATTTCTGGCCTCCCGCAGAAGGAGACATAAGTTAAGATGACAAAGGTTTTATTCCCGGGAACATTTGACCCCATCCACTACGGTCACATAAATATTGCTAAACGCTCAGCGGATTTGTTTGAGGAGGTCATTGTTGCGGTCTATGCGCGGGATCAGGAGAATATCCTTTTCCCTCCTGAAGAACGCCTGGCTTTGGTTGAACAAGCCCTCGAATCGATAAAAAATATTCAGGTCACAGCGTATACTGGTTTGACGGTGAAATTTGCTAAACAGGTCGGCGCCCAATCCATTGTCCGTGGTTTGCGCGTATTTTCAGATTTTGAATATGAATTCCGCATGGCATTGGCAAACAACCGCCTTGAACCCGAGATTGATGTCATTGCACTGATAACCGATGAGGAACATACATTTCTATCATCAACCACAGTTCGGGAAATCGCCGCGCTCGGGGGAGATGTCTCAAGTATGGTCCCGCCGCATGTTGAAATCGCACTGAAGAAAAGGTTTGATCAGCTTGGAAGTGATCAGGATGTCGTACCATTGACGTCCTTACGAGATTGATTTCCAAAATTACACGAAATATGCTAAGATTGGTACAGCGCTTGCAACACCTTAAGCTGTATTGACTCAGCGGAGGACGCTATGGATATCTTGCATCTTGTGGACCGACTTGAAGAACTTTTTAACAAAAGCCGACCGATTTGGTTGACGCATAGTGTGGTTGTGGATGAGGATCGTATGCTTGATATTATCGATCAAATGCGAGTGGCAATTCCTGAAGAGATTAAAAAAGCTCAGCAAATCATTACGCAAAGAGATAGGATTCTGGCTCAGGCAAAGGAAGAAGCAAACCGAACCATCGCGTTAGCTCGTGAAAAAGCAGATAGAACTCTTGAAGATAATGAAATTATCGAATCAGCAAAACAACGGGCCGGTGAAATAGTCAACGGGGCGCATAAAGAAGCAGCTGTCACTCAACGGGAAGCAGATAAATATATTCTAGAAAATTTGACAAGTCTTGAAATCCAGATGGATCGCTTGTTAACTCAAGTGCGCAATGGAATCAGCACCTTACAAAGGGAACTTTATACATCCGATCAAGAGTCGGTGAGTCCTGAACCATCCGGGCAAAATCCATCTTAGCAATTTACGCCAACGGAAAGCCTATTTAGTCCCCTTCCCTTCTGAGGATTTCGCAGCTTTTTTCACTTTTGATTTTTGTTGCGCGTTATTTTTTGGGGGAGCAGACATATGTAAAGCAACGGATAATACCTCATCCATGTGCTTGACAGGAACCAGCAATAAATTCTTTACAACACTCTTAGGTAATGTTTTCAGATCTTTCTCATTTTGCGTGGGGAGGACCACAGTTTTTAACCCTGCTCGATGTGCAGCCAGCACTTTTTCTCGAATCCCCCCTACCGGTAACACCCGTCCGCGCAAGGTGATTTCACCAGTCATACCCACCAGATGGTCGCTTGGCCGGTTCGTGAAAGCTGAAATCATGGCAGTGGTCATTGTAACCCCAGCACTGGGGCCATCCTTTGGAATTGCACCTTCCGGGACGTGAACATGTACATCCACGTTTTCATAAGTGTCTGAGGCAATATTCAATATCTCCGAGCGTGATTTTACATATGATAAGGCAGCCTGTGCAGATTCTTGCATCACATCACCCACCAGACCAGTGATTTGCAGATTCCCTTTGCCTTCAAGGATAAGGACTTCAACAGGCATAATCTCACCACCATTTTCAGTCCACGCTAGCGCTGTTGCCACGCCTATCTCATCCTCCCTTTCGGCTTCAGTCTCAAAGTATTGCTGCGGTCCCAAGAAACTAGAGAGCCCCTTTGACGTTATCCTTTTAGGAATATTCTTTTTCTCTGTCTTCAGCCTGGCGATTTTTCTCAACACACGACCTATTTCCCGTTCGAGATTTCTAACCCCAGCCTCATAGGTATACTCACGGATTATCTTGATCAAAGCTTGGGTTTGAAAAACAAGCTCTTCCTCCAGTAATCCTGTCTCTTCGAGCTGTCGAGGGATTAAATATCGCTTGGCAATCTCGATTTTTTCCTCTTCAACATAAGCTGAAAACTCAATAATCTCCATTCGATCTAATAAGGCAGGCGGAATGCTCACGATTGAGTTGGCTGTTGTGATAAAAATAACACCTGACAGATCATAATCAACCTGTAAATAGTGGTCTGAGAACGCTTGATTCTGTTCCGGATCCAATACTTCTAACAACGCCGAGGAAGGATCTCCACGGAAGTCAGCTCCAAGCTTGTCAATTTCGTCAAGCATGAAAAGCGGATTACTCGTGCCCGCGCGACGCATCGTCTGAATGATCCGACCGGGCATAGCGCCGATGTAAGTGCGGCGATGTCCGCGTATTTCCGCCTCATCACGAACGCCACCCAATGACAAGCGGACAAATTTACGACCGAGAGCAGCAGCGATTGATTTTCCCAGCGAAGTTTTTCCAGTTCCCGGCGGACCTACAAAACAAAGGATTGGCTGACGTAATTTTTTGGGATTCAAACTACGGACAGCAATATATTCAATCAGGCGATCTTTTGCTTTTTGAAGTCCGTAATGTTCCTGCTCGAGGACCTCTTTCGCATGTATAACATCTAAATTGTCCTGCGTGATTTTATGCCAGGGTAATTCCAATAACCAATCCAGGTAAGTTCGAATGATCCCCACCTCAGGCGCCATCATCGGCATATGCTTTAACCGAGTCAATTCATGGTTCGCATGTTCCTTGATGTCCTTCGGAAGCTTACAGGTATTAATTTTTTCTGCCAGCTCAATGATTTCTTGCGTCCAAATATCACCTTCCCCAAGTTCTGTTTGGATGGCTTTCATTTGTTCACGCAAATAAAACTCACGATGCGACCGATCTACTTCTGTTTGGACCTGTGCCTGAATTTCTCCCTCAAGCTCGAGGACATCCAACTCTTCAGCCAGAACCTGATTCAGCCGCTTGAGACGATCAACCGGGTTCGTGAGTAATACAAGAGACTTACGAATCTCATTTGAAATAGAGAGGGAAGCAGCGATCATATCAGCCAGCCATCCCGGATCGTTTATGCTGCTGGAAAATATCTGCACTTCTTCCGGTAAGCGATCACTCAGGTCCACACAACTTTCAAATAAGCTGCGGGAGGTCCGCATCAGTGCCGTTAATTCTAAACTCTCCCTGACCGTTTCATCAACGAGACGCGCTTCGACGACCAGGCAGGGATCCGTTTCAAGGAGCTTTACAATTTCAACCCTGCGCCGACCCTCCACCAGGGCAGAATGACTGCCTTCCTGAATTGAAACCATCCGACCGACAGCGAGTTCGATCCCAATGGGAAGAAATCCTCCCAACGATAATTGGTCACCATCTTCATCGGATAAAATCAGAGCAATGATAGTTTTGTTGTTTTCCTGAGCTGTTTCAATGGCCAAAGAAGCGTTATCCGAACTAAAGAAGATGGGGGAGATCATCCGGGGGAATACGACACCATCCTTCAGGATAAACGCAGGGCAAATAATTGAGCCGTCTTCGTTAACTTCCCAGTTAGATATGCGATGCAATTCTTCGGTCCGTTGATTGATGTCCCCAATTAATTCTCTGTCTTCTTCTGGTGTGGGAAACCAATGATCCTTATTCATGGTAAGTCCAATTCAAAATTGACATTCCAGGAAAAACCATAAAATTTACGTAAAACAAATCAAAATCAAACATCAGATTTTAGCTGGTAAGGTTTCTCTGGCTGCAGCAGCAACAAACACACTGCCGGTGATTAATACAACAGACTCTTCTCCAGCTTCTTCAACGGCTTTGACCAGAGCCTCCTCAATAGGAACGATGGCTTCTGCAGAACGACCACAACGATGGGCATACTCTACCAGTTTGAAGGCATCGATCGCTCTAGGATGAATGGATTGCGTGGTAATTACTCTCCGGACTCTTGGGAGAAGTTCTTGAAACATCCCTTCAATGTCCTTATCCTCCGAAGCCCCAAAAACCATTACAATCGGCAGACCAGGGAAATAATCATCCATCGCCTGTCGTAAGCGCTGGGCAGAATATCGATTGTGGGCAGAATCAATCACAATGGGTGGGTGTTTTTGGAGAACCTCCATTCTTCCTGGCCAACAGACACTTGAAAATCCGTCTCGATAGGCGTTTTCAGATATCGTCATGCCAAATTTCTCTGCTGTTTTTAAAGCAGCATATGCTGTTGCAGCGTTCTCCACCTGGTGAAATCCCAATAAGGGGATTTTAAAGCGCTGCGGGTTCCATACTTCCCGACCTCCGGATTCGATAAATTGATCCACCATCGGTTGTTCATCCGGTGTCCAAATTAAAAATGTTTGGCCCTCCAAACTATGTGAATCTGCTGCAAATAAATATTCTCTGCCAACCTGGATCAATGGCGCATGGCGCTCTGCTGCGATTGATTCCAGCTTTATTCGTGCCTCTTCTTTCTGCGGGGCGACAACTACCGGGATTTTAGGTTTAATGATGCCGCCCTTTTCCCCGGCAATTTCACTCAAAGAGTTTCCTAAAATTTTGACATGATCGTAAGAAATCGATGTAATCACTGACACTACGGGATCAACAATATTTGTGGCATCCAGCCGCCCCCCTAACCCAACTTCAAAAACAGCCGTATCAATTTGTTTTATTGAAAAAAATAAGAATGCTAAAGCGGTGGTCAATTCAAACGTTGTTATTTCAGGCACCTCGAGCGAAATCGGCTTGAGTTTTTCCACCATATCAACAAGTTCACTCTTTGTGATCTGATTGCCGTTGATCATAATCCTTTCGGTGAATTCAACCATATGAGGTGATGTATACAAACCGGTCTTATACCCCTGCGCGGCTAAAATAGAAGCACAATATGCAGAAACCGAACCCTTTCCTTTCGTGCCAGCAACATGAATTATTTGATAGGCATTCTGTGGATTTCCCAAGGGACGCATGAAATTTCGCATGCGCGCCAAATCAAACTTCTCGGCAGCATTTCGAAAATTCCTTTTGAGACTGTAATCAATGAAACTGTAGAGAAAATCGAGCGCGTCCTGGTATTTTTCTTCTGTATTCATCTTAACTTCTACTCTACCTGGTTAATTCCTGCAATATGAGTCCATTAAAGGAACCTGAAATCTAACATACTGTCAAGTTTACCTGATAGCTCAAGCATGATTTGATGAGAGATTTATTATATCCCAGGAGGAATGTAAAATCGAAGTAAAAATAACACAGGAACATTGATAAAAATATCCTAAGTTGATGCGTATACCCCATGTCCCAGAAATTGTTGAGTTAACATACCAATGATCATCTTCCGAATTTGGCAGAACGTGCGGCGTTGATATTATCCTCAATTTGCTGGATATGTTCAATGATGTGTTTTGGTGCACCTAACAACGCGGTTGCTAAACGTGAAAAACTCTGTTTACGCCGTGTAAAATCATGATCAAGAAAAGCCACACAGGCAACGGTTTCTTTTAAGCTCAGTCGAAGTTCTGTTAAAAGGTCATCCACCGTAGGGTAGGCTGTCAAAGTTGCTCGAATTCGGAAAAGGTTATCCCCCGGCCACTCATCATGTTGACCTTCCTGGTCCGCGTACAGGTCATTGATCCAGCTGTGTATTTCACGTTCATTGTGGATCAGGTGAACCAAGACTTCTTTTACTGACCATTCCTCAGGTCCGGGCGAATATGATGCCTCTGCATCTGTAATATTTTCAAGAACACCTTCAAGGGTTTCTAAAACATTAGAACTGCTGGTTTCAAGTTCCTTCGCAAGTTCCTCTAAAGACTCTGGAAGAACCTGAGGGTTTTGCACCTTAGTATTTACATCAAGGATCACTTTCTGGGGACCACGGTAAACCTCTAATTTAATTTTGTCCCCAGGAGAAAATTCATTCATCATGACACCAAGCGCGCGAATATTTTCAATCTTTTTCCCTTCAATAGCAACAATCACATCTTCTGGTTGCATTCCAGCCTGATCAGCGCCATATTCGGGGATCACATCTGATACCACGACACCGAAAACAACCGGGATTGATAGATTTTCTCGTGCTTCATTGGTTAAGGAATCCAGATCCTCCGGATAGATTCCAATTAACGGTCGATTGACCATCCGCAGGTCTTGACCAACCTCAAGCGTAGACTTCAGATTCTCCAGACCCAGTTCCCAGCCTTTGGTAATTTCATCTCGTGTAGAAGCCCAGGATGGATCACTTCCCACACCGAGGTGATTCAATTCAACCTGGACTTCGTCTTTGATGTCTGTGGGATGGATCAAGACGTTGACTTGTGTCCATTCGGGATCATCCTTTCCAATCCAGGAAAAAGAGATTGCCTTATCAGGAATCAACTTTGTAAAATAACCGCTGGCAAAATACCCACGATACCAGGCTAAAAACATCCTGCCGCCTTCAATTGGGTTTGTTGTACTGATATCACATAACCATTCTCGTAAGGCTGTCCCGGATGTAAATGCCCGGTAAATCAGATCGGCTGAGGTAGAGATGTTCTTTTTGAATATTAAACGACGATCTTCTGGCATTTTATCTCCTTGAGCTAATCAAGATCATTGATTTTATTATAATCAAGTATATTCTACCAAGTTAGCGGTCAATTCGCTTTGGAATATTTCAAAATACTGCTGATAGAATTGAGATGAATTACATTTACAACATGAATGACCTTTTCGTCCGAATATGCTAATATAACTAAATAATCGATTCGTTTTTATAAGATTAGAAAAGTACAAACGACGAATGGCAAGATGCGTCTCGTAACATTTCATTTACCAAACAATAAAGGCAGGCACAATGGCAGGGCTTTCACGTGAGTTAGGCATAGATTTGGGAACACTTAACACCAGGATCTCTGAAGGTAAAAAGATCCTGATTCAGGAACCAACCATCGCCGCCATTCTCCTTGATGAACTGAAAGTTGTTGAAATTGGTCAATCGGCTTTGGATATGCTTGGGCGAGTTCCTGAGGATATCGAAGTAGAATACCCAATGCGCTACGGTGTTATTGCAGAATATGAGATCACAGAAAATCTATTGCGGGAATGGGTCAGGGAAGTTACCGGACGCATGCTGCTGTTCCGCCCAAAATTAATGATCACCATTCCATTTGACATCACAAGTGTCGAACGGCGTGCAGTCTATGAAGCAGGGCTAGGAGCAGGCAGTCGGGATGTTAATTTGATTCAACAACCACTTGCAGCAGCCATTGGTATTGAGCTCCCTATTGGAACACCTACCGGCAATATGATCATTTGTCTCGGGGGTGGAACGTCCCAGGCGGCTGTCCTGGCAATGAATGGTATTGTTTCAGCGCAAACAACTCACGTTGCAGGTCTCAAACTGGATGATGCTATCATAAACTATATTCGCGAAAAATACGGCCTGATCGTCGGGCAGCCAACAGCGGAACAACTGAAAATTCACATTGGTGCTGCGATACCACAGGATGAACAACAGAGTATGGAGATTCAGGGGCAGGATCAGGTTTCAGGATTGCCACGACCTGCCACCTTAACGACCGATGAGATCGTCGAAGCACTGCAATCCCCTCTGGAGGAAATTTCCAATATGATTCGCCGTGTTCTCGAAAAAACACCTCCAGAATTAATTTCCGATATTATTGACAGAGGCGTTGCGCTGTGTGGCGGAACCGCTCTACTGCGGGGGATTGACCGCTACTTGACCAGGGCGCTGGGTATCCCAGCATACCTGGTGGACAATCCCATCACCTGCACCGTTGAAGGCGCTTCTAAGTCATTTTCAATGATTGACGTGCTCAGCCGAAACCTGCCCCCTAAGTCATAAGTATTACGAGGTGAAGATTGCCCATTCACGAGCAGGATGAGTATCCTCAAGAAGATAAATTATATAAAAAGCTTGGGAAGAAAATCAAAACTTATCCAGCGGTTTGGACCGACACTTATCGTTGGGGTTTTATCATCGTAGGGGTTTTTCTGATTGTCCTGTCTTCCTTATTTGTCGTGATAAATGCGTTCAATCTTCTCAACACGATCAACCAACACGGTCGGGCAGTCCTGCTAAGCCGTTCCCATCCCGTCCTGATCAACCTTTTCGCTGTTTTTCCGCTAGGACTTCTGTTCTTTATCCTGGGAATCCATCATTGGCATGATTCAGCCGAACTTTATGAAAATGGCTTCCTTTACCAGCAGGGAAAATTATCCCAGATCTGGATGTGGTCTGAGATAACCAGCTTTGATTCTAAATTCAAGGAAATTGTTTTCGCTGGAAGCTCGGTGGCTCGTTTGGAAGAAATTATCCTGAAAAATAAAGATGGTCAATCCATAACGATTAAGAACCGTAACCAGAAGAGTACAGAATTTGTTTCAAAAATCCGTCAAAGGGTTCTTCCGATATTGCATCAAAACGCGATAAATATTCTTAGAATTGGAAAGAGGATACAATTCCATGATGGATTAGCCGTGAAATTAGGGGGAATAGAAATTAATGGAACCATCTATCCATGGACAACAATATCAATGGGGATTAAAAAAGCCGGTATCTTTGAATTAATATCAAAAACGGATCAACAAACCATCTTTCATCAACATATCCGCGATATCGAAAATTTCGATACCCTGACACATCTCATCACAAATCCCCCCACAGCTTACATATCTATCCGAGATAATACATCATATGCTGAAGATGTAAGACCGGATCAATATATTGAACGCTGACTGATGGTGGAAGAACCAGATTAATCGGCGTATAGTTCAGGATCGCCCTTATACCTGCATCAACAAGGCGTTCAGCTGTAGCTTGAGCAACCTCCCCCGGGACTGTCAGGATGGCCATTTTGATGCCTTTGTTTTGTATTTCTTCAGCCACAGTATCCACATTCTGAACAACCAGAGATCCGACCTGGGTTCCGATTATTTTAGGATCCTTATCAAATAACTTTACAATTTCAATCCCATGACTGGCAAAACCCTGATATCGAGTTAGGGCACGGCCCAACTCGCCAGCACCTATCACAACGATCTTCCAGATGCGGTCCACATGGAGAATTTTTTGGAGTTGTTCCATCAAATAATAGATTGAATAACCCTGGCCTTGTTTTCCAAACTCACCAAATAATGAAAGGTCTTTCCTGATTTGTGATGCTGTTGAACCCAAACGCTCTGCCAGCATGAGAGAGGAAGCTGTATGTAATCCTTCTCTAGCCATTTGATTTAAGATTTGTAAGTATCTTGGTAAACGGCTGACAACAACATCGGGAATATTTTTTTCAGTCATGAATTACTTTCTTATATGTGCTCAATCTAAAAAAGGTCAACTTAACATAACAACCCACATTATACAACAATTCATTGGGCAATCGGTCGATTTAAGTTTCACAACATAGAAAATCTATGGCTACCTAAGCAATCTTGCGTTAAAATAG
>Ga0209121_10000248_pt1 | contig 57769 bp, 51 predicted proteins | sample Cruoilmetagenom3_FD_187292 | JGI IMG/M metagenome (GOLD analysis project Ga0209121, IMG submission 187292) | Oil polluted marine microbial communities from Coal Oil Point, Santa Barbara, California, USA - Sample 3 (SPAdes) (version 2) | ecosystem: Environmental > Aquatic > Marine > Oil seeps ...
CTGCCGGAATGACAGAGAATGTAGAAAAAATAAAAAAGATAAGCTAAAAATTTAAAATCTTATTGATTAAATCAGATTTGTTTTTTGAGCTACACTTTGGTTTTCTTGACAATGTATTCCTCCAGCTTTATATTTAGCAGTGGCCGGAAAGACTAATGGAAATTAAAATGAGTATAAAAGGTCTCATCGTTGATCCGATTTCTAAGATGCCAATTGTAGTGCTCGAAGACCTTAAAAGCGAACGCATGCTTCCAATATGGATTGGCGTATTTGAAGCAAACGCTATCGCACTCAAGATTGAAAATATCTCGACTCCACGGCCAATGACTCATGACCTTTTAAAATCTTTTGCAGATAGATTCAACATTTCTGTAAAAAAAGTTGTGGTCAATGATGTGAGGGATAATACTTTTTATGCGTTAATACATTGCCAGTGCGAAGATAAAGTTGTTATCATAGATGCGCGTCCTTCTGATGCCATAGCTCTGGCTCTCCGCATGAACATCCCAGTTTTTGTCGAAGAAAAAGTTGTTGAAAAAGCTCACAGCCTAAAATTCGAAGAAAATCTTGAAAACTCAGAAAAGCTAAAAAAGTGGCTGGAAAATCTGAAGCCTGAAGACTTCGGCAAATACAAGATGTGACATCATGTCCTCAACGTAAAAATCATGTATAATCCAGCAAGGCCAAAAATTAAGTTTGGTCCCCATGCAGCCAAAAAAGCACTCAAATAGCCAATATACCCGAGACTCTTAAAAATTCCTATAGCTCCCCAATATACTATAGCAATCATAAGACTCAAGCCTATTCCTACAAGAGTTCCTCTTTTTCCCATGGAAAAGGCAAAAGGAATGCCTATCAGAGTCATAATGAGACAGGCAAAAGGAAAAGATACTTTGTAGTTTAAATCAACTTTAAATTTTACTGTTTCAAAACCTCCTTCCTCAATTTCAGCAATATAGGCTTTCAATTCTCTATAATTCATCTGATCGGGTTCTTTCCATTTTTTCAAAAAATAAGATTTTTCTTCTACGGGAGCAAGCTCCATTTGTTCTTTTCTCTCGAATTTTACTGTCTCTCCATTTTCAAAATTTCTATACCAACAATCAGTTAAAAAAAGATTTTTATCTTTTAAGTATCCCTTATCAGAATAAATTCTACGTTTGATAGACCAGGATGCAGGATCGATATCGTAGATAGAAATCTGACTAAAAATAGAATAAGCCGGATCAAAATATTTGTAGTAATAAATCCTATTCTTGTCTCTGCTTAAAACCCAACGCCTGTCAAGATAAGTGTAGCTTCTGGGAGGCACTTCGTTTATTTTGTTCCATGTTTCTTCTGCTTTCCTGTTAGAGTATGGGAGAATACCTTCTTGCAAGTAAAAAGAAAAAACGCTTGCCAATGCACCGAGAAGTAAAACGGGCACTATAATTCGATAGAGGCTGATACCGCAGGCTTTCATTGCAGTTATCTCGTTAAATTTGTTCAGAATACCCAGAGACAAAAGGGCTGTAGTTAAAGCAGTAACCGGAAGTATATAATGAATAAATTCAGGGATATTATACCAGATAAATTCGAATAGAAAGGATAAGGATTGATTATGTTTATAAATATTATCCACTCTTTCAAAAAAGGTCACAATGAAGGAAATTATGAGCAAACTAATAAAAACTAAAATGAAAATGTAAAGATATTTTCTTGTGAGATAACGATCAATGATATTGGGAAATTTCAGTGAAAATCGAGGCCGTGTCCTAACAAATTTCTTTCGCTTTTCTGAAGAAAAAACTTCTTTTTTCCCTTTAAATAAGAGAGAAATAGAGCTAAAAAGAGAAGCTTCCTTTAATGATCTTGCAAAAAAATAAAGACTGCCCAGCAAAAAAAGAATATTCGGACCCCACATTCCGAGAAAAGGAGAGATTCTAAAATCCATAGCCACGTTTTCTCCTGCTGTAATCAGTATGTAATAAATCAAAACAAGGCCGATGCTGATGGTAAAGCCGCTGGTCTTTCCTCCTTTCTTTGTAGAAGCGCCCAAGGCAATGCCCAGAAAAGCAAAAATCAAACATGAAAAAGGTAAGGCAAATTTCTTCTGAACCTCTATTCTATGGGAAATATATTCCCTGTTCTTCTTCCAAAATTCTTGTGATACCTTCATTGATTCAGGAAAGGCTTCTAATTCTTTTTTTATGAACTTACTATCATTTAACAATTCCTTAATATCCTTTTGCCTTACACCTTTTTTACTTGGAATAGAGGAAAAGAAATTTTCGACATTCAGCTCTTTTTCTAAACTCTTGAATGAAGTTACTCTGTATTTTTCTGGATCAGATAAAACATAAGAATGAAGAGCCCCTTCAAAAAGCTCCAGGCTTGCTTTTCTTTCTTTCTCATAGAAATTAATCTTCCCCTTTTTTGCATAAACTACCTGAGGTTCTTCTGGAGATTCAGATAGGTATATAAAAATATTTTCCCATAAGTCCTCCTTTTTTATATCCTGGATAAAAATGACGGCATTCGGTATGCCTTCATTAAATTCTCGCGCTTTTATCTTGAATTGAACTTTTGCCAGCACAGACCGGGAAAGAGTCTGGACCCATTTGAAATTTGCCTGAGGAGCGATGTATAGAGTCAAAAAAGTAGTTACCAGAAATCCTGCTATCGAAAAAGCAATTACGGGGGATAAAAGCCTTTTATGGCTTACACCTAAAGTCTTCAATGCTGTAATCTCAGAATCTGAAGACATACGACTCAGTCCTGCCATAATTCCCATAAGAACAGACATAGGAACGGTAAAAGCAAGAACGGATGGAATAAGGTAGGCAAGAAGAGCAAGGATGGTACCGAAAGGAATACCTCGGGCAATAAACATTTCAGATAGAACTAAAATTTGGTTCATAAGAAGAACAAAACTACAGATAAGAAGACCGATAATAAAAGGTGGGATAATTTCTTTGAGAATATATCGATCAAATATTTTCAACATTCTCACATTTATAGCATATATTACTCAAATTAAAAATGTTAAAGAAAGTAAAAAAAAAGCCCTGAGTCTTTAGACTCAGGGCTTTTATCCAATACTTCAGGATTTAGTACATTTCGCCAGGGGGAGGGGCGGGATAAGCCGGCTTTTTCTCTTCTTCTGGAATTTCAGATACTAAAGCTTCGGTTGTCAAGAGTAAACCAGCAATGCTGGAAGCATTTTGAAGGGCTATGCGAACAACTTTAGTGGGATCTAAGACACCACTCTTAATCAAATCCTCATATTTTTCTGTTAGAGCGTTGAATCCGACATTGCTTTCCTTTTCTTTTACTTTTTCAACAACTATAGAACCTTCATGCCCTGAGTTTGTAGCGATTTGACGAAGAGGTTCTTCGATAGCTCTCTTGACGATTTCTACTCCAATTTGAATGTCGTTATCGAATTTTAAAGATTCTAAGACTTTCTTTGACCTCAGGAGTGCAACGCCGCCTCCGGGAACTATCCCTTCTTCCACAGCTGCTTTGGTTGCATGCATAGCATCTTCGACTCTTGCTTTTTTCTCTTTAAGTTCTGCTTCAGTTGCCGCACCGATTTTAATAAGAGCCACTCCACCAACCATTTTAGCCAGCCGTTCCTGGAGTTTTTCCTTATCATAATCGGAAGTTGTGTCCTGGATCTGAGTCCTAATCTGCTTTATTCTTGCCTGAACATCCTCTCCTTTTCCTTTACCTTCTACAATGGTTGTATTGTCCTTATCAATAACAACCTTCTTCGCGCTTCCCAGCCATTCTACAGAGACATTTTCCAGTTTTACTCCGATATCCTCTGTTATCACCTTGCCGCCGGTTAAAATTGCGATATCTTCAAGCATGGCTTTACGTCTATCGCCAAAACCCGGAGCCTTAACTGCAGCACATAAAAAAGTTCCCTTGAGTTTGTTGACAACAAGGGTAGCCAGAGCCTCTCCTTCGACTTCTTCTGCAACGACAAGAAGGGGTTTTCCCATCTTGGCCACATTCTCAAGTAAAGGCAGGAGTTCTCTCAAGTTACTGATCTTTTTTTCATGAAGAAGGATCACCGGGTTTTCCAGGACGCACTCCATCCTATCGGCATCAGTAACAAAATAAGGAGAAAGATAACCACGGTCAAACTGCATTCCTTCAACAACTTCCATAGTTGTTTCTAATCCCTTGGCTTCCTCGACGCTGATAACTCCATCTTTTCCGACTTTATCCATTGCTTCGGCGATTATTTTTCCGACGGATTCATCATTATTTGCAGAAATAGCCCCAACCTGAACAATCATATCTCCGCTTACTTCGCGGCTTAAATTTTTCAACTCTTTTACAATTTCTTCAACAGCGTTATCGATCCCTTTCTTGATAAGGGTAGGGTTAGCACCACCTGTAACATACTTTAAGCCTTCAGAATATATTATTTGAGCCAGTACAGTTGCAGTCGTTGTTCCATCTCCAGCAACATCGGAAGTCTTGGATGCCACTTCCTTTACAAGTTGAGCTCCCATGTTTTCAAGGGGATTTTTGAGATCAATTTCTTTAGCTACTGTCACCCCATCTTTTGTGCTCGTTGGTGAACCAAATTTTTTCTCTAATATAACATTTTTCCCCCTGGGGCCTAATGTTTCTTTTACAACATTACTCAAACTATTGATGCCTCTTAAAAGAGCCTGTCTTGCGTCCTCTCCAAGAGTAATTTCTTTTGCCATTTTTGTCTCTCCTTTAAAAAATTAGGTGATTTTTGCCAAAATTTCTTCTTCACGAACTATAATATGTTCAACGTTATTTACTGTCACTTCTGTCCCACTGAATTTTCCGATAAGAACTCTATCACCCTTTTTAACTTCAAGAGGAATAATTTTTTCCTTCTCCATCCGGCCCTTTCCTATTTCTATAACCTCTGCCTCCTGAGGTTTTTCCTTGGCCGAATCAGGTATAATTATTCCACCTTTTCTTGTCTTTTTCTCCTCCACTCGTTTGAGAAGAACTCTGTCGTATAAGGGAATCACCTTCATTTAAACCTCCTTATTTGGAATATTTTTTAGCATTTTTAATAAGAAATTCCTAATATAAATGAAGATTCTTTATTTGTCAAGGGAATAATGACAAAAAATTAGCACTCTTAAATAAAGAGTGCTAATTGTAGAGAAAAACTACCCGATTCTTTCTATTTTTTCCTTCGGCTTTTTGCTCTCTGAAGATACTTTGACTTACTACTCCCCTGATTTCGTCAAATTTAATAATTAATCAGGAAATGTATATTGTGTTACTATTTTTATTATATGTTTAATCTCTTCATAATATTATTTAGAGTATTTCGGTGAATACCGAGGGCCCTGGCGATGACAGTCTTATTCTCCCCGTATTTTTTTACTGCTGCCTTTATATAAATCTTTTCGAATTCTCTTAAAGCTTCTTTAATCGTAAGCTCCTTTTCCACCATATCTTCAATAATAATCTCCATTTTCTGGTGAATATTAAAGTCTTTAAAATTTTCTTCCATTGACCTTCTCACTTTCAACTATGTCCTGGTAAGCTTCTGTGAACTGTTCTTTTAGATCTTCAGGGATAAGGCTGGCAACTACTTTTACCATTTTCAGACAGTAAGGTGCTATTTGCGAGCTTTTCAAAACCTTGATGTTCAAAGGGAAAACCAGTAAAGCAAAAACAATCACTCCCGCTATTATGACTCCTTTCAACAGTCCGAATACTCCGCCTAAGAAATGATTGATGAATATCAAATGACCCTTCATCAATTTTGAAATCAAGCGAGAAATAATCTCTCCTATACAAAAAATAACGAGGAATATGGCAAAGAAACCAAGAAAATCGGAAAGCACATTATTCGAAACGAAACGCATAAAAAAATCAGAAGCATAAGGATAAAAAATAACAGCTAATATTAAGGCAATGATGAGGGCTAAAATGCCTAATATCTGCCTAATGAAGCCTTTGATTAAACCAAAGACAAAAGTAATAATGAAAATAACAATCAAAAGGATATCAAACCAATTTAATGCCATCTAATTAAGATTTCCTTTTTCTTAATTCATCCACCATCCAGTATCTTCCATCTTTTATAAATCCGAAAGGAATATGAGGTTTGATGGCTCCATGAAAATCAGATCCTGCAGTCGGAACTAAGTCAAGCTTTTCTGCCATAGATTTATAGGTCTCTGTCTGGGAAATATCATGATAAGAAGTATAAACTTCTAATCCCTGAAGCCCTTTTTCCTTCAATATAATCAGGTCCTTCTCTTTTACCTGCATAAAATAAGACCCGGGATGCGCGAGAACAGGCACTCCTCCCATTTTTGGAGCAATCTCCAGGATATCCAGTAAATTTATATTTCTTTTTGGTACGTAAGCTGGCTTTCCTTCCATAAAATAATCCTTGTAAAAAAAATAAGGTGCAAAATCCCGATTCTTGCTATCAAAATATTTTTTAATCCTAAAATTGCCTGATTTTTCTTGCTTTTTCAAAAGGATCTGAGCTATTTTTACGCCTAAAGGGGGCTGACCTCCAGATTGTTCGATTACTTCTTCCCATGTGATATCAAACTCCAATTCTTTAAGTTTCTGAACTCTCTGCCTGGCTTCATCCAACCTACCTTCCGCTACTTTATTGACAATTTCATTCAAAATATCATTAGACGTATCAACAAAAGGAAGAAGCAAATGGAACTCTCTCTTTCCATAGAGAGTTGTCAGCTCTATATTAGGGATGATTTCTACACCTGCTTCTTTCCCATAATACAAAGCCTCCGGATAAGCTGAGACTGTGTCATGATCCGAAATAGAAATAGCCCTTAGCCCTTCCTCTTTTGCTAACTGGACAATATCATATGGAGAAACATCTCCATCACTGCTCTTATTCGAGTGAATGTGAAGATCGACATGATCCTCCATCATAGCTTATCTCTCCCGGTTAAAAGACGATATATTTCTAAATATCGATTTGATGTCTGAGTAATAACTGCCGATGGTAAAGGAGGGGGTGTAGATTTTTTATCCCATCCAGTGCCTTCAAGATAGTCCCTTACAAATTGTTTGTCCAGGCTTTCCTGAGGTTTTCCTGGAGAATAAGTAGCTAAAGGCCAGAAACGGGAAGAATCTGGGGTAAAGATCTCATCTACGAGAATTATTTCTCCATCTAAAAGCCCAAATTCAAACTTAGTATCAGCAATAATGATTCCTTTCGAGAGAGTATGAAGGGAAGCCTTATGGTAAAGTTCTATGCTTATCTTCTTTATCTTTCTTGAGATCTCTACGCCTATCATCTTCTCCATTTCACTAAAAGATATATTTTCATCATGTCCCTTTTCAGCCTTTGTAGCGGGTGTAAAAATTACTTTCTCCAACCTATCACCCTGTTTAAAACCAGATGGAAGTTTAACTCCACACAGCTTTCCTGAAGCTTTATAATCTTTCCAACCTGAACCGGCAAGATAACCCCTCACGACACATTCTACTGGAAAAACCTTGGCCTTTTTCACCAGCATGGATCTTTTCTCTAAAATATTCCTGTATCTATCAAGACATCCAGGAAACTCTTCAAAATCAGCAGAGATAAAATGATTAGGGCAAATTAAACGAGTATATTCAAACCAAAATTTTGAAAGCTGAGTCAAAACTTTACCTTTGTTTTCTACTACATAAGGAAGAACATAATCAAAAGCGGAAATTCTGTCAGAAGCAACTATGAGGAGTTTATCATCTATTTCATAAATATCCCGGACTTTCCCTTTCTTAAATAAATTCAACTCTCGAATTCTTATCTCTTTGAAGGCTTTCTGCATGGCAAATAAAGAATAAAAAAAAAGTTCTTAAAAAGCAACTAAAATGATAATCCGATAAAACTTAACATCCTGCCTGCTTTTTTCCTGTCACGTCTATAAGAAGAAAGGTGTTTACTGCAGTGTGTACACGAATTAATCGAAAAAATATTTTTTCTATTCACACCAAGATCCATCAACTGAAGGCTATTAGATTTTTTTAAATCTAACGCATATTTTCCTTTATATAAAGGTTTGCTCTGGAAAGCATCCATTGAGAGCGCCTCCTTTTCAAAGCTTCTCCTTACATCTTCTCCAACTTCATAGCAATTATTGCCTATAGAAGGCCCCATTGCAACCAGAAGAGATGAAGGCTTACAAGCATAATGTTCTTCTAATTTTTTAACTGCCTTCTGAATCACCCTCTTACTCGTTCCCCTCCAACCACAATGCACAGCAGCAACAGCTCTTTTAAACTCATCAATCATAAGAACAGGGAGACAGTCTGCTGTCTCCAGTATAAGAAATAAGAAAGGTTTGTTTGTTAACAGTGCATCTCCTTTTAACTCATTTGAAGGAAATTCTTCTATACAGTGCACTATATCCGAATGAATCTGATCAAGGAAAACCAAGCGAAAATTCCGCCATTCTGGTATCTTCTTAAAATCTTCTTCCTTAAAGAACTTCGTTCCAAATCCATGACACAGAAACGGGATTTTCTCAAAAGACGGAATAGAAAGATATTTGAGGTGTTGACTCTGTATCATTCTTTTTTTGGGAAACGGGCTATGTAAACATTTTTTAAGGATTAATTAAAGTTTCAAAATTGAAAACCCTGTAATGAGCGATTACATCTTCGATAAGGCATTCTTTACTGAGTTTCATAATATCCTTGGGTCCAAACTTTTCCATAAAAAGTTTCTCTTTCTGCTTCATAACACTCTTTCTTTCTTTCCTTCCTTTTATGAATAATTTCATTCTTAACTCAACTGAATTTTCAGGAAGGCAAATAATATAATGGAAATGGGCTTTTCTTGATTTTTTAAAATTAATCTGAAAGTCGATTGATTTTCCCTTTATTCTTTTTAAACTTGATTTAATACCATACTGCTTAAGCTCCTCACTCAGACTCTCAAAAGCAGGTTCAGCAATAAATTCGCAAAATTGATCGAAATTTCCAAGAATCTCTTTTATACTCGCCTGAATAATTCTTAATTCTTCAAAAACGGCGGATAAATTTTCTTTCCAATTCTTTTCCATTCCTGAACCTTGAATAATCAAAATTTTTTTTATATTAACATAATTTTTATAAAGTTTTAATAAAATAAATAAGAATGATATATCCTGTTTTTCCTACTTTTTTACACTCTTACCTCCTGAATAAGGTCGACTGAGAAAAATGTGAAGTATTTCTCCTAATAAATTATTATTTAGCGAAGGGCAGTGGGTAAAAAACCGTTTGAAAGCTGAACATGGATGGTTCCTCTCCTTTAAGGAGAAGGGAGTGGAGCCTTAAGGAAAATAAATAAGGTGTTGGTTGAAAAGTTGCCTCAGGATAGAAGAGCTGGTAGTATAAAAAGCCATGAATATGAAAGTGTGTTTAAAGATTGCTCAGGAGTCATTAATTGAGGATTAAAGGATTAAAAAACATCTTTTTCTTTTCATTTGTTATTATTTCTTGTTTCTCTTTTTTTTTGGGAGAAGATAGGCTGGAAAAGACAGGAGACGATTATTTAGTAGTTTTAAGAGTTAATGTCTTAAGCACTGTAAACTGGATAGATACTGGGCTTGATGTGGAAGAAGGAGAGCAAATTCAATTTCGTGCTACAGGAAGAATCTGTCTTCAAAGGGGGAATCCAATAGCATACTGTGGCCCGGATGGAAAGAACCTTAAAAGCATTCAGCAACCTTTGAAAGATAGTAATATCGGAGCATTGATTGGGCAAGTAATTTTTCTTGTATCTGTGGAAGTTGATGAGGAAACTGGAGAGGAAATAAGGAATGAAATGAAAGAATCTTTTTACATAGGTAAAAAAAACAAGGTGTTTATGCCTATAAAAGGTCGTCTCTTTCTCGGAATAAACGAGAATCTTGTGAAGGATAACGTTGGAGAATTTGAAGTTGAAATTCGTCTTAATTATAAATGATAGAAAAGCTAAAAGATAAAAATATAAGGGGATTATTAGTCAATTTATTCTTACTTAGAAAGAAATTTTTCCATAAATTCAATATTATAGTTTCCGTTTACAAAATCCGAATCAGACAAGATATTTAGATGAAGAGGAATGTTGGTTTTAACACCAACTATGGTTGACATCTCCAGAGCAGTTCGCATTTTTTTTATACATTCTTCTCTGGAAGGTGCAAGGGCTATTATCTTGGCTATAAGAGAATCATAGTCAGGAGGAATATTCCATCCACAGTAGGCTGCAGTGTCTACCCGAATACCCTCACCGCCTGGTAATACCAAAAATTCGATTTTTCCAGAAGAGGGAATAAATGTATTTGGATCTTCTGCGTTTATTCGACATTCAATGCTGTGTCCCCTTAATTCGAAATTTGAATTTAAAGAAACAGGTTCTCCCTCCGCTATTTTGATTTGTTCTTTTATCAGATCTATTCCATAAACCATCTCAGTTATAGGGTGTTCCACCTGAACACGAGTATTAGCTTCCATGAAATAAAATTTTTTTCTTTTATCAACCAGGAATTCAAAGGTTCCCAGGCTCTGATAACCAATAAACTGGGCGGCTTCCTTTACAGACTTAATTATTTTTCTTCTAAGTTTCTCATCTATGAAAGGAGAAGGAGTCTCTTCCAGTACTTTTTGATGTTTTCTCTGTATTGAGCATTCTCTTTCGCCGAGTGCTATCACATTTCCCTTTTTGTCGCCGACGATCTGAATTTCGATATGTCTTGCATCCGGAATATATTTCTCAATATAAAGAGAAGGATTTCCAAATGCTGCTCTCGCTTCGTTTTGAGCAATCCGGAATTGATTTTCGAGCTGTGAAGGAATATTGACAATTCTCATTCCCTTACCTCCTCCACCAGCTGTTGCCTTGAGAATAATTGGATATCCGATTTTTAAAGAGATTTTTTTTGCTTCAGGCAAATCTTCTACTATTTTGTCACTTCCAGGAATAACAGGAAGCTTTGCTTTTTTCATCTCGAGACGAGCATTGTTTTTATCCCCCATGAGTTTTAAGTCAGATGCTCGAGGACCGATGAAAGTTATGCCAGAAGTTTCACAGGTTTCTTGAAAACGAGCATTTTCTGCAAGGAATCCATATCCAGGATGGATAGCATCTGCTTTTGTTATCTCAGCAACACTTAATAAGGTAGGAATATTGAGATAGCTTTCAGAGGCTTTCCCCGGCCCGATGCATATTTTTTCATCGGCAAGCATCGAATGAAGGGAGTTTTTATCTGATTCCGAATAGACAGCTACTGTCTTTAAGCCTAATTCACGAGCAGAGCGAATAATGCGGAGTGCAATTTCACCGCGATTTGCTATCAAAATTTTTGAAAACATTGATTAATTATTAATTAGCTGCCTTAATTCCGAATAGTTTCTGTCCGTATTCAACAGGCTTGCCATTTTTTATATAAATTTCTTCTAAAAGCCCATCGCAATCTGACTCAATTTCATTCATCAGCTTCATAGCCTCTATGATACAAAGTGTTTGGTTCTTTTTTACTGGTTCTCCAATTTCAATAAACGGAGGAGATGAAGGGTCAGGCGCACGATAAAAAATTCCAACCATAGGAGAGGTGATGCAATGAAGATTATTTTTATTTTTCTTATCCAGAAGTTTTAGAGATGAGGTATTTTTATTTTCTTTAATTGAAGGAGATAGTGTAGATTCTTGAAGAATATTTTGAGGCTCGTTTCGGCTGATTTTTATTTTAAAACCTTCTATTTCAAGTTCAAAATGTGATAGATTTCTTTCTTCGAGAAGATCTATAATTTTGATGATTTCTTTATAATCGATTTTAGACTTCATTTTTTTCTCCTGAGGGTACTAAAGCAAAACTATCATCATTCATTTGATTTTTATCTTTGAAAATTATTAATACCTTAATAAGCCTATAGAGAAATGTCAAGTCAATTTCATGAGGTGATGGGATTAGATTTTACACTTCGATTGCAATTTATTTAAAGGCGCCAAGATGAAAAGTTTGTTAAAGAATGTTAAATTTCGCCTTTATTAGCTTTAATTATCCTGATTATTGACATTTGTTTTCAAACTTTTCGTATGAGAACCTTATATGAATTGACTTATTCATCAATTTTATTTTAGCATAAAATACCTGTACAGGATTAAGGAAAGAAAAGAATGTTTAATCAGATATCTAATCGCCTCCAGACGGTTATGAAGTTTTTACGAAGTGAAGGAAAAATTACGGAAAAGAATATGAGCGAGGCTTTAAGAATGATGCGTCTTGCCTTTCTTGAAGCCGACGTAAATTATAAGGTTGTTAAAGATTTTGAAGCAAGAATAAAAGAAAAGGCTTTAGACGAAAAAGTGCTTTCCAGTTTTACACCGACTCAACAGGTTATCAAGATTGTCAGAGATGAGTTGACTGATATTCTGGGTAAAGAAGAGAAAGAGCTTAAATTTTCGAAATCACCTCCTACAATTTTTATGCTTGTAGGGCTCCAGGGTTCAGGAAAGACAACTACATGTGGCAAGATGGCGAAATGGATGCTTAGTTTTCAAAAAAATCCTTTACTTTTTTCTTTTGATCTAAAAAGGCCAGCAGCACAGGAACAGTTGAAAATGATTTCCCAAATGTTAAAGGTTGGGTTCTATGAGTTATCAAAAGATAAGATTAGTTCCCCTCAAAAGGCTCTCAGAGATATTGTAAAATTTTCAAAGAACAGGAACTTTGATCCTCTTATTGTAGATACCGCAGGAAGGCTTCATATAAATGATGAACTTATGGAAGAACTTAGAATGGTGAGAGATAGCTTAAATCCAACAGAAATTATCTACGTTGGGGATGCAATGACCGGTCAGGATGCGGTAAAAAGCGCACGGATATTTGAAGAAAAGATTGGATTGTCTTCTATTATTTTGACTAAATTAGATGGTGATTCAAGGGGAGGAGCAGCTCTCTCCATAGTATCAGTAACTGGTAAGCCTATAAAATTCATAGGTACAGGGGAGAAGTTTGAAAAACTTGAGGTTTTTCACCCTGACAGAATGTCTTCCAGAATTCTCGGAATGGGTGATGTTTTAAGCTTGATCGAGAAGGCAAAGAAAGAAGCAGATATTGAGGAGGCAGAGAAACTTGCATGTAAACTTAAAAAGCAGGAATTCAATCTCGAAGATTTTCGAAAACAATTAATTCAATTAAAGAAAATGGGATCTTTATCACATTTTTTTAGTTTACTTCCTAAAACTGGGATTTACAGGAATGTCTCTAAAATTAAAATTGATGACAAAAGAATTATCCATTTCGAGGCAATTATAAATTCAATGACGAAAAAGGAAAAAGAAAATCCTAAAATCATAAATGGAAGTCGCAGATTAAGAATTGCAAAGGGAAGTGGAAGACCTGTTTATGAAATCAACCAATTATTGAAGCAGTTTTTAGAAATGAAAAAAATAATTAAAAAGCAAAGTTTTAAGAATATGGTATCTTCGTTTCCTTTATCTCATTAATTATTTGACTTATAAAGAAAATTTAGATAATATTCTTTCTATTAAAGAGAATAGGTGCAGTATGATTTCAATACGACTCATGAGATTAGGTGCAAAGAAAAGACCTTTCTATAGAATTGTAGTTATAGATTCAAGAAAGCCAAGAGAGAGCAAGGCAAAGGATATTATAGGTCATTATGATCCATTACAAGATCCTCCAGAAATAAGGATTGATTTAGAAAAAGCAAAATATTGGCTGGATAGAGGAGCCAATGCTTCTGAAAGAGTTCAATCTCTATTAAATAAAGTTTCTAATAAAGAGAAACTTGTCAATTAACACAACTTAAAGGAGGTTACGGTGAAAGAACTTGTTGAATTGATTGCCAAAGCATTAGTTGACAATCCGGAGAAAGTACAGGTTTCCCAATTAGAGGGAGAACAGACTTCCATTCTGGAACTTAAGGTTGCTCCGGAAGATTTAGGTAAGGTTATCGGAAAACAAGGGAGAACTGCAAGAGCCATAAGAGTAATACTTGGCGCTGCTGGGATGAAGCTGAGAAGGAGATTTAATCTCGAAATAATTGAGAAATAATAATTAAATCAGCTTAGGAGAGATTGTAAAAAGTCAAAGGAAAGGGGAAGTAGAGCTAAAATTTGAATCTAACAATTTAAAGAAAGATTTTAAAGATTTTTCAGTAGAGAAAAAAGTATAAAATTAATTGAGGGTTGAGTCTTTTCCCTATTAAAGAAAATTTTATATTATCAAATCGAAGGGTGTCTAAATATATTTTAAATAAAAAGGTAATTATTAATTCTACCAAGGGATTGTCGGAGTTTAATGAGATTTGATATAATAACTATGTTTCCCGAAATGTTCGGGACTGTTTTTAATAGAGGAATACTGAAGAAAGCGCTTGAAAAAGGATTAATTGATGTTCAAATTCATAACTTAAGAGATTTTGCTACTGGAAAGCACAGAGTTGTGGATGATCGTCCTTATGGAGGTGGTCAGGGAATGGTCTTAAAGCCTGAGCCAATTTTTGAGGCAGTTAAAAAGATAAGGCAGAAAAAAGAAATTCCTGTTTATCTTCTATCACCTCAGGGGAAAAGATTTGATTTCCTTGTTGCAGGAAAATTAGCAAAGCTTCCACAGATCATTCTTCTTTGTGGCCGCTATGAAGGTGTGGATGAAAGAGTAGTTCAGTATTTAGTAACAGAAGAGATTTCTATTGGTGATTATGTTTTGACGGGAGGTGAACCTGCTGCTGTAGTTGTAGTTGATGTAGTTTCCAGGTTTATTCCTGATGTAGTTGGAAATATGGAATCTGTTAAATATGATTCATTTTCTGAGGGATTGTTGGATTTTCCCCAGTATACTCGCCCAAGAAATTTTATGGGTATGGAAATTCCTGATATTCTTTTTTCTGGGGATCATAAGAAAATAGCATATTGGAGAAAGCAGGAGGCTATAAAGAAGACTAGGTCTTTAAGACCGGATCTCATTAAAGATAAAGAGATATCATCTGGGAAGAGATTGGATAAGAAAGGAATGAAAGATGGGATTGATTGATTTAGTAGAGGGAAAACAATTAAGAAAAGATTTAGATTCTTTTAAGGCAGGGGATACAGTTAATGTCCATGTTGTAATTAGAGAAGGAGATAAAAAAAGAGTCCAGATTTTTCGAGGAGATGTGATTGCAAAGAAAGGTTCTGGAGCAAGCGCAACTTTTAAAGTTAGAAAGATTTCTTTCGGCATCGGAGTAGAAAGGATTTTTCCTCTTCATTCCAAAATGATAAAGAAGATTGAAGTTGTGAAAAGAGGAAAGGTTAGAAGAGCTAAATTATATTATCTTCGAGGGTTAAAAGGGAAGGCAGCGAGGCTGAAAGAGGCAAAATGATAAAAAATAATTTGTACTATGGGACATTTTAAAAGGGAAATTCATAACTACATCCGTTGAATGAGAAGATTAAAAATCTGATTTTTAAATCGGTAAAAACATTCGAAGGGATGTTTCTTATTTCTTCTGTATTTTATAAGAAGAGATTTGAAAGTGGCAAACTTTAAAATCGAAAGAGAAATAATCAAGAGTGGGTATAAAGCAATTGCAGGTGTAGACGAGGTAGGGAGAGGAGCCCTTTTTGGTCCCGTCGTTGCTGCGGCTGTAATTTTTCCTTGCTCTGTCATAAAAGGAAAAAGATCAGCCAGGACTGAGGAAATTAATGATTCTAAGCTACTTTCGTCAAAAAAAAGAGAAGAGTTAGTAAGGACAATATTAAAATACGCTTCTTCTATTGGGATTGGTCAGGAATCGAATTGTGAGATCGATCGAAACAATATATATTGGGCTTCGTTATCTGCTATGAAAAAAGCTGTACTGAATATGTCAAAATATCCCGACTTTCTTTTAGTTGATGGATTTAGTCTTAATGATGTAAAATATACTCAAAGAGCAATTCCTCAAGGAGATAGAAAAAGCATTTCGATTGCAGCAGCTTCTATTATTGCTAAAGTGTTCAGAGATGAAATGATGAACCGTTTTGATAAGATTTATGAAGGTTATGGTCTTTCAAAGAATAAAGGTTATGCAACAAAAGAACATTATATAGCATTGCAAAAAATGGGGCCCACTCCTTTTCACAGGTTTAGCTTTAATCTTAAGGGGAAGAAAGATGGCTTCAAAAATAGATAAATTTAAAGTTAAATCTCAAGCTGAAAGATATGCAAGGAAAGGTAAGGTGTGGGAAGCTATTGCCGAGTATAAAAAGCTATTGAGTAGGGATATCGAGGATATTCAAAGCAGAAATATTCTTTGTGATCTTTACCTCAAGGTAAATCAAAAGGAGAAAGCTATAGAGGAGTTAAAAAAAATAGCTAAACATTATGAAGAGAAAGGGTTAATTTTGAGATCTATTGCAATTTTTAAGAGAATTATTAAGTTAGATCCTGAGAATATTCAGCCTGTAAAACAATTGGCTGATCTCTATCGCACTCAGGGATTTACATTTGAAGCAAATAGAGAATATTTTAATTTAGCGAGAAAATTAAAGAAAGCGAAAAAAATAGAAGAAGCAACGAAAATATATGAGGCTCTTCTTAGAGTAGATCCTAATGATATGGATTCAAAGTTGGAAATAGCAGAGCTTTATAGCGCTCAACAGCTGAATGATATGGCAGTTGAAAAATTAAATGAGGTGGCTGAGTTCAAACTTAGACAAAATGAGTTGAAGGAATCCAGAAAAATATTGGATGATGCAAGGAAATTAAAAGATAATGATTTGAGAACTTTGACAAATCTCATGGAGCTGTTTAAGAGAGAAAATAGAAAAGAAGAACTTCTAAAGATTGTAAAAGATATCCTTAAACAGGATAAAAAGAATGTTAAGGCTTTGTATATTTTAGGAAATCTTTACTTTGAAAAAGGCAATTTTGAAGAAGCTGAGAAGATTTATTTAAGAATAATATCGTTGCGGCCAAAGGAAATAGAAGCAAAACTCAAGTTGGGCAGAATATACATTCAAAGAGGCAACATTGATAAGGCCTTCCAGCTTTACAAACCTCTTATCGATAACCTAATAACAAAACAGAAGACAGATAAAGCTATCGGACTTCTTGGGCTCATTCTGTCATCAAAACAGATTCATATTCCTTCCTTAGAAAAGTTGGCTTACATTTATAAGATAAAAAATCAAAAAGAAAATTTAATAACGGTTTACAGAATAATTTTGGAAGCCTATAGAAAGAATAATTTATGGCAGGAAATGTTAGGTATTTTAGAAGAGCTTATAAATCTGTCTCCGGAAAATGAAGAATATAATTACGAATACAAGCAGGTGAAGAAAAAATTAGCTGTTCCAGAAAAAGTTATAACTACCGATATTTCTTCACAAAAATCAGAGGAAGGAGAAGTGGGCGTGGAGATAGGCTTAAGCATGTCAGAATTATATATAGAACAGGGTTTGATTCGGAATGCAAAGAGGATTCTTGAGGATTTAAGAAAAAAGTTTCCTGATGATGACAGGATAAAGCAGAGAATTAATGGACTTCAAGAAATATCTTCAAGAGTCGAAGTGAAAGATGTTTATAATCGTGTCAAGAAAGTATCGGGAAAAGAGAAAATTACTGCTGCTGATGTCTTTGCAGAAACAGATATTATTCCCCTTATTTCTCAGGGTAGAAAGAAAAAGAGGTATTATGATCTTACAGAGAGAATAGAAGATGAATTGGAGGCTATCAATGCTATCTTCAATTATCAAATAAGAGGTGATACTACTATTGTTGAGAAAGCTTTATCAGATATTGTCTCAGAATTCAGGAAATCTCTTAAGGAGAAAGTTGAGAAAGAAGACTATGAAACTCATTATAATCTGGGGATAGCTTTTTTGGAACAGGAATTGTTAGATGAAGCTATCGATGAGCTTAAATTAGCCTCTCAAAAAAAGCTTTTAGAAGTAGAATGCTATAGTGTCCTGGGTTATTGCTATAGAAAAAAGGAAGATCTTCAGATGGCTCTGGAAAACATTCAAAAAGCTATAGATGCTTCAGAGCCCGAATCGCCTAAATCATTTGCCTTTAAATACGAGGAAGCTTCTCTATATGAAGAAATGAAAAATTTAAGAAAAGCATTAAATATTTACAATGAGATAAAAAAATGGAACCCAGAATACAGGGATGTAGCTGAGAAAGTAAAGTTTCTGGAAAAAAATGGCTAAATTTCCTTTCTAGATATACCAATTTATTTCCCTTAAGGATTTATATATTCCGATTTTTTAATAATATCACTGCTTAATTTCCGGGAAAATGAGAATAATAGTATTTTATTATCGTTATTTTTATTAAAAAAAGAGAAAAGAGAAAAATAAAAAATAAACTAATAACATAGAAAACTCTTAATACATTTCTTTAAAAGAATAGATATTGATGCCTTTACCTCTGCTAGTTTTTAAAATATTAAGATTAATATTGGAGGAAATCCCTTCAGAACGAGTCATATTAGAATTGGTAGATGGTTACAATCATATATTGATGAAAAAGTCTGTTCCGGAGGGACGTTTTGAATACGAAGAAATTTTTTCAAATATAATAAAGGAAGCTTTAGAAAGAGGAAATCCTATTTTAGTCAATGATCTTAAGGAAAGCCACTTTTTCAGGATTGAGCAGGGAATTGTTACTGGATGCATAGGAAGCAGTCTCTGTATGCCGCTTGTGATAGACGGAGTACCTTGTGGAGCAATTTACCTTGATCGGAAAGAAGATTTTAATACTTATTCTCTGAAGGATTTAGAAATTTTGATTGCTCTATCAAAGCCCGTCAATCAAGCTTTAAAGAAATCTATACCATTAGAAAGAATTGCTAAAAAAAATACTCATGCTTCGAAACCTATTCTTATAGGGAAAAGCAATTCTTTTTTCCAGATTCTCAATTGGATTGATAGAGTAAAGGATAACGATGCATCTGTATTTATAAGGGGGGATAGTGGTACAGGTAAAGAACTCGTAGCTCAAATTATTCACCAATCTGGAAAAAGGAAGAAGGGAAAATTTATTGCTCTTAATTGTGGAGCAATACCAGAAACTCTTTTAGAAAGTGAATTGTTTGGTTATGCAAAAGGAGCTTTTACAGGAGCTACGAGGGATAAACGGGGCCTTATTGAAGAAGCAGACAAGGGCACATTTTTTTTAGATGAGATAGGAGATCTTAATTTTTATCTTCAAGCCAAGCTACTCCGAGTTCTCCAGGAAAAAGAAACAAGAAGAATAGGAGAAAACCGAAGTAATCATGTGGATGTTAGATTTATAAGTGCAACAAATAAAAACATTGAGAAAGAAATTGAGAAGGAAAATTTTAGGGAAGACCTGTATTATCGCTTGAAGATTATTACAATAGATATTCCTCCTTTAAGAGAGAGGAAAGAGGATATTCCGGCTCTTTTAAAGCATTTTACAGAGAAATATTGTGCCGAAATGAAACGTGATAAGATATTTTTTTCTCCTCAGGTATTAGAGCTTTTGATGAGTTATTCCTGGCCCGGGAATGTAAGAGAACTTCAGAATGAGATTCAGAGGATTTTAATTTTATGTGGTGAGAACAGTCTTGTCAAGGAGGAGTGCCTTTCTAAAAAGATAAACCCACATAATTTGAGTTGTAATACAGCATCCAATTATGATTTTTTTAAAGCAAAGGCTGAATTTGAAAAACGCTTTCTCAATCAGGCATTGGCCCATTTTCAGTACAATAGGTCTAAAACTGCTGAGGAGATTGGTTTGAGCAGACAAGGACTGTTTAAATTAATAAAAAGGCATAAAATACAGGTACCCAGGAAGTGTGCAAAATAGAATAGAAATGTTTCTATTTTTTTAGAAAAAAGAAACTTACCCTTGATAATACCTTTATAACTTCATTATACAAAAAATAAGGATAAAGTTGAGAATATCCTCATCTTGTCTTCTGTTAGCTTTTCTGTTAAATTTATACAAAATGAAAGAAGAAAAAGGGAGAAAGGAGATTTTCTCTATTTATTGTCCGGTATGTCGATCTGTACTTTGGATTGATTCCATTACAAAGGTAGTAGTCAAGCATGAAAAGGGGAAAAAGGAGGAAAGCTCTTTAGATGATTTGCTATTAAAAGAAAAAAGGAGAAAAGAGGAATTTACAAGGAAGCTCGAGGCTACTGCAGAGATAGGAAAGGGAAAAAAGGAAAAGGCTAAAGAGAAATTTAAAAAGGCTTTTGTTGATTTGACGAAAGAAAGTTCGGGCAAAAATAGTTTTTAAGTTTATTAAGATTGAATATTTAATAAAAATATAAGTTTAAATTTAGGTTTAGCTTTTTCTTTTATTAACTACCAATCTGAGTTTCATCCTCTCTTATTTTGGGAGCCATGGTAAATTTTGTGAAACCAAATATAGCCAGGATAATTACAGATACATAGTTCATTATTGCCCATGGTAGATAAGTAAAGGTGGAGACGCCTATTGTCCCAGTGATATAAACTCCAGCCATACTCCAGGGAATGAGGGGAACAATTATGGCTCCACTTTCTTCAATAATCCTTGATAAATTTTTTGCTGCTAAATCTTTTTTCTTATATATAGGAGAGAGAAGCTCCCCAGGAATAATCATGGAAAGGTATGAACTCCCTGTTATAAGAGCTGTCACTATTGAAGTAGCTATTGTGGTCAGGACAATGCTCGAGACTTTATTAGCAAATTTCATAACTTTGTCCAGAATGGAAGAAAGTAGTCCTGTACTCTGCATGATTCCTCCGAAGCTGAAAGCTGTAAAGGCAACAAGTTGAGTTTCCATCATGCTCATCATTCCACCACGGGATATGAGCTGGTCGACCTGTTCAATCCCTGTATGAGCTTGGTATCCTGTATTCATTGCTGCAGCAATTTCAGGAATAGAGGCTTTCTGAAAAATTACTGCAAGGATTCCCGCTACAAAGGAAGATAAAATCATTCCTGGAATAGTAGGTTTTTTTGTCGCAGCAAAATATAAAACAATGACCAAAGGGAGAAGAAGGAGAATATTAAAGTTGAAATTGGTTTTTATAGTTTGAGTTATGAGTGATATGCTTTCAGATTCTGCTTGAGTTTTTCCATATTTAAGTCCAACCAGGAAGTAGATTATAAAACCAAAGAGCCACGCTGGAGTTGCTGACCACATCATGTGTTTAATATGGTCGAAGAGATTCGAACCCGCTGCAATGGGAGCTAGATTAGTAACGTCGGAAAAAGGAGACATCTTATCTCCAAAGTAGGCGCCTGCAACTATCGCTCCCGCAGCAGGACCCAATGGAATTCCAAGTCCCATGGCAATTCCGATAAAAGCCACTCCAAGAGTTCCTAATGTACCCCACGAAGTTCCTGTTGCAATTGAACTAATAGAGCAAACAAAACATGCTGTTACCAGAAAAAACTTTGGTGATATAAGTTTCAGCCCATAATAGATTATCATGGGGATTGTTCCACAGGATATCCAGGACCCGATGAGTATTCCAACACAGAGCATAATAAGAATTGCAGGCATGGCTTTATGGATACTTTCCACGATTCCTTTCTCCATGTCCTGCCATTTAAAGTGCAGAAGAAAGCCAATGCTACCAGTAATGAAGGCTGCAACAACAAGGAGAACTTGAGGTCTTATCCTATAAATACCGTATCCTACTCCAAGAAGCAGAGCCATGGCTATGAGAGGTATTAGAGAAATGGCAAACCCGGGTTTTGTTGGGGTTTTTATCTTAATTTCTGTATGTTTATCCATTGTTTACTCCTTTTATTTTTTTTAAATTTAAGACGCTAAGTCTTATGAGAATATTCCTTTCGCGAGAAGCTTACCGTTAGCCATCATTCTTCGTCCTTTAGAGAATAAATCTGTGAGTGAATAATTTTCATCAAGAAAAATAATGTCTGCATCTTTTCCTGTTTTAATTTCTCCTTTCTGATTGAATTTGTAAAAGTCAGCCGCATTTGTGGAGAAAATCCTTATCGCTTCTTCTATTCTTAATATTTTATTCTTCAATAGATAATGGAAGTTATTCAGCAGACTTTTCTGACTGGCCACGGTCAAGCCTGTTAGCCTCCCCTTTTTGTCAAAGACAGGGAGACTTCCATTTGCATCTGAGCTTACAGATATCCGGGTTAGAGGTACATTTTTTTTAAGACAGTGTTTTATGGATTCAGCTATACTCAATCCTTCGTCAGCATTAGGTTCAGGAGAGAGGTTGGCAGTTAAATCAATGTAACCGCCCTGATGGGTGAATTCAATAGCCTCATTGAGTAATTCAAGATTCCTGTTGCAATGGGTCGGAATAATCTGTGTTGGGGGAATTTCTGTTTCATTTATCAGGCGAAAAAACATTTCTAATCTACGGGCGCCATCTCCCAGATGGCAGTGTAGAATGCCAGCTTTTCCTCCCAGCATTCCTCCAACACGACATTCTGCGGCTAAGCGTGCGAATTCATCAAAAGTAGGTTGGGACGAACGGTGGTCAGATATTGCAATTTCACCAGCACCAACCACCTTGTCAATGATGACAAGATCAGAGCGAACTTTTCCTGTGATTGTAACGACGGGAATTTCGTAAGAGCCGGTGAAAATATACGTCGTGATTCCTTCTTCCTCGAGTCCTCTGGCTTTTGCAAGAAGAGATTCCATATGGCGAGTAGTGCCATCCGTACCAAGGCATCCAATAATGGTCGTAACTCCACTTGAAATTATATCTTCTATTGTTATTTCTGGAGCCCGGGTAGAAGGGCCTCCTTCTCCGCCTCCGCCTAAAGCATGCACGTGGCTATCAATAAACCCAGGAAGAATATATTTTCCAGAAGCGCTTACCTCATTAACGTTAGTTCCCTCTATTCTTATTTGCCCAGGAGGGGTAACAGCTCCTATTTTTTTGTCCAATATAAGAACATCTTTTTTACTTAAAGGTTCAGGCGAGAAAATTTGTCCTTCTCTAATTATTGTAATCATTGTCTCCTCCTCAGAATATTTAAGATGTAAGTCTCAAATGAAATTTTATAAGCTAAGTTATCATTTATTTTTTTTGTCATCAAGAGCTTTAGAAACCATGTTGATAAGAATAAAGTGTTTTTTAGTGATTTTGATTTATTATTAAAATTTGCTAAAATTATAAAAAATTTAGATAAATATCGATGATTGATCAAGAATACAAAAGACTTGAGCCTGTAATCCAAAGATTAACCAATTTAGCCCTCTTTGGAAAAAGAATTGTATTGAAAGGCAAGGAAAACTTTATAAAAGAGGGACCGAACATAATTGTAAGCAACCATATTGGCTCCTTTAAGGATATTGCAGTTTTTTTCAAAGTTGTTCCGAGGCCCATATTTTTTATGGCAAATAAAATGATTTTTAGCAAAGATGAATTTAATTTTCTAATAGAAAAGCACCTGAAGAGACATCTTAAAAGCTTTGGGCTTTTTTTAGAATTTATTATAAAACCTTTGAAATCCTATTTCGTGAATTATATTTCCACAAACGTGGGGAAAGTTGGTACAATTCCTGTTAATATATATAGAAGAGAGAGATCAGCTATAAATATTTGTCTCACTTATCTCGAGGAGGGTAGGGCAGTCATTAACTTACAGGGCAAAGGCCGTGTTATGAAAAAAGACTCTGATCCCTATGTCAGTAAATTTAGGAGAGGTGCTTCTGTGCTTTCTTATAATCTCTATAAAAAGAAGGGATTATCTGTGCCTATAACTCCATTAGCATTGTACGGGACTCAGATTTCCGCTTTTGCCCCTTCAAAAATAAAGGTAAATGTTGGTGAGCCGATGTATATCGATAGCTACATGTGTGACGAATCTAAAGAAACCATCAGTCAGTTTACAGATGTTCTCGAAGGGAAAGTAAAGGAGCTTTTTTCAGAGATAAGATAATTCTAACTCCTTTCTTTAGAATCGAGAAACGATCAGCGAGTGTTATATCATGCGAAGTAATATTTAGATTTATTTTAGCAGTTGAAGTTGTATATTTTATTTTTCTTCACTAAACTTGGATAGGATTTCAGAGTTAATTTTAAGAAAAAGATCATAATTTATCTTAACTCCTTTTTCTTCTCTCATTTTCATCATGTATGATTGAAAAAATTTATTCTTTTTTAATTCAAGAAGATTTTTTCTTTCATTTTCTTTATCTTTTTCAAAGTCTTCCTGTGTGACTTCTTTCCGACTGAGGACTCGTACCAGGGCATAGCCGCTCTCAAATTCAACAGGATCGCTTATTTTATTTAAAGAAAGTGAAAAAGCAAGGCGATCAATTTCTGGACTTTCACCAATTACGCTTAAATATTGCCCCCTTTTATGTTCCTCTGCGGTTTCATATTCAAGGTCATATTTTTCTGCTGTTTTCTCAAATCCATTATTCTCACTTTCAATTCTGGCCCTTTTGATTTTCTCGAGTGCTCTATTTTTCTTTCTTATTGCAATGAATTCTTCCTTAACTTCATCTGTAACCTCTTCAAGACGGGCAGATCTAGTAGGCTCTATTTTCTGTAGTTGAACGATTCCAACTCCGTTATAAGTATATATCGGAGATGAAATTTCCTCTTCTTTGAGTTTAAAAAGTGAGAGACTAAAAGAACCTGAAGGGTCGATATCATCAATGGATTCTCCTTCTTTAATAAGCCCTGTAGTGCTTGTTTTGTATCCAAAAATTTGTGCTGCAAGTTCGATACTTTTTTCTTTTTTAGCCTTTTTTTCCAGTTCGGCGGCTTTCCTTTCAGAAAGATTCCTTGCTTTTTGATCTTTAATAATGGTTATGATTCTATTTTTTACTTCTTCCAACGGCTTTTGGCGAGAAGGTTCTTTTTCAGTGATTTTTATGATTGATAAGCCTTCTTCGAGTTCTATTATATCTGATATTTGTTCCTCAGATAGTTTTGAAATTTCATCTTTTTCTTTAGAGGATAAGCTTTTCCATTCGGTAAGCCCCCAGTCCCCATTCTCCTCTGATTTTTTGTCTTTTGAATACCTTTTTGCCAATTCACCAAAATCTTCACCTTTATGGATTTTGTCCAAGATGTTTTTTGCTTCAGCAAAAACAAGCTCTTTTTCTTTGTCTTCAAATGGTAAATAAATTCTGCTTATCCTGAGCTTTTCGGGTTCTTCGAATTGAGACAGATTGTCTCTATAATACTTTTTTGTTTCTTCTTCATCTGTTTCAATTTCATTTGTTAGTTCTCTGGTGTCAAAAAAAACAATGAGGCCCTCTCTCTTTTCAGGGATTTTATATTTATCTTTGTTTTTTCTGAAATATTCTTCAAGTTCATAAGTCGATGGCTCTGCTTTAAAATCTATTTTGTCCGTTTCAAGAAGAATATACTCAAATCTTGCACTTTCCTTATCTTTTCTATAGGAATCCCAGACTTCTTCTTGAGTAATTGCAATTCCAGAAGTGAGAACATTGACAGCTTTATCGATAGTAATTTCTTTTTTAAGACTTTCTTCAAATTGAGAGATTGATATATGATTCCATTCAAGAATTTTTTTGTATTCTTCAAATCCGATAAATTTATTATCTTTTCGAAATACTGGATAGGTTTTGATTTTTTCTCGAACTTCTTCGTCCGATGCTTTTATACCTATTTCTCGGGCCATTTGGAGGATGATGCTTTGCTGAATAACTTGTTCCAGAACCTGCTGTGGAACATTTAGTTGCTGGATGAATTTAGTATCTATCTCTTTAAATTGACGTTTCAACGACTCGAGCCTCGACCTTAAGTTTTGATAATAAGAGTCGGCTGAAATATTTTCTTTTCCAACAGTAGCTATCGTATTCTTTACTCTTCCTTCTCCCAGTCTTCCTGCTCCACCCCAAACTGCGAATATAGAAATAATAAAGGCAGCTATAACAAACCAAAGGGTAGGTGCAAGAGATTTTACGTTTTTTCTCATTCCTTTTAACATGATATCACCTGTATTCTATTCTTAAAATTCATGCATAAAGTCAATTTATATTTGAAAAAATATTTATTTGATCCATTGATATGATTAATAAGAAAACAAACTTATTTTTTTTGTCTTACCCTTGGATTATTCTTTTTTTGGAAAAGTGGTGAAAGATGCCCGTATGTTGTTTCAAGAGATTCAATAGCGATTTTTGTCTTGCTTATAAGGGGCATAAAATTAGAATCACCAACCCATCTCGGAATAACATGGATATGATAGTGATCAACTATTCCCGCACCAGCACTCTGGCCTATGTTCATTCCGATATTAAAGCCATGAGGAGAATAATTTTTTTTTAATATTCTTAAGCTCATTTTTAGGAATTCTATAAATTCATCTGTAGATTCTTTGGATGTGTTCTCAAAAGAGTCGATATGTTCATACGGAGCTATCATGAGGTGTCCAGGTCCATAAGGGAATTTATTTAAGAGGATAAAATTGTATTCACCTCTGTAAAGGATGTAAGCTTTTTGGTCATTTTTAATTTTATAAGCATGACATAGAATACAATCCTTATTTTTATAAGCTTTTTTTACGTATTCTTCTCTCCACGGAGCAGACATATATTTTATCATTGATTAATCATGTTTTTTAAGAGTTTGCTGGGTTTAAAATACAAAACTTTTTTTGGAGGAACATGAACAGATTTGCCCGACCTAGGATTCCTTCCTAACCGTGCTCCTCTATTTCGAAAGCGAAAACTGCCGAAACCTCTTAATTCTACCTCTTCTCCATTCAAGATTGCATTTTTTAATGTTTTAAAAAATAGATTTACTGCAGTCTCGGCTTCTTGTTTGGAAATATCCATTTCTTTAGAAATTTTATTGATTAGATCGGCTTTTATCATATTTTTCCTCCTTTTTTCTTATTTGCTTTTTTATTATATTTAATGTTTTTTAACTGGTCTTTCATGATATCTCCCAGAGTAAGTTTATTATCCTGGGTTTTTAAGAATTTTTGATAGTCTAATTTTTGTATTTCCATTTGGGCCTGTTTAAAACTGAGAGATATTTTTTTTTCTTTTTTATTTATTTTTATAATTTTTGCTAATCTTTCTTCCCCTGAAGAAAATACTTCTGAGGGGTTTTCTATTTTTTTCTCATCAAGCTCTGATAAAAAAACAACTCCTTCAATTCCAGGAATAATCTCTATAAACACCCCAAAATCGGTGAGGCGTACAATCTTTCCTTTAACAAGGTCTCCTGCTTTTTGTCGGTTAAAGAAATCTTCCCATATATCTCCCTGCAATTGCTTGATGCCCAAGGATAATTTTTGTTTTTCTACATCTATATTTAAAATGATGGCTTCTGTTTCCTGACCTACTTTAAGCTTTTCGGAAGGGTGCTTGATTTTTTCCCAGCTAATATCAGAAATATGGATAAGGCCTTCAATTCCTTTTTCTATTTCCATGAAGGCCCCAAAGTCCGTTATAGTTGTTATTTTCCCCTTTACATGGGATCCAGGGCTGTATTTTTGCTGGAAGATTTTTAGAGGATGAGGAGTTACTTGTTTAAGACCTAAAGAAATTCTTTTTGTCGAAGGATTGATATTAATTATAGTCACTGTTACTTCTTCTCCAATGGAAAGAAGTTTTTTAGGATGAATGAGTTTTCGGGACCATGTAAGATCAGAAACATGAATCAAGCCTTCTATTCCATCTTCGAGTTCAATAAATGCACCAAAATCAGTTAAGTTCATGACCCTGCCTTTTACTTTTTGCCCTATTTTATATTTTTCTTCAATATTTTCCCAGGGGTCAGGGATGAGTTGCTTATATCCTAAAGATATTTTTTCATCTTTTTCATTAAAATCGAGAACTACCACCTCTATTTCCTGGCCTGTTTTAAAGAGTTTAGAAGGATGCTTTATTTTTCCCCATGACATTTCTGAAATATGTAGAAGACCTTCAATGCCACCTAAATCGACAAAAGCTCCAAAATTTGTTATGGATTTTATTTCTCCCTTTACTTTTTTCCCCTTTACGAGTTGATTAAAAACTCTCCTTTTCTTTTTTTCTCTTTCATCCTGAAGGTAGAGCTTTCGAGAAAGAACAGCGGTTTCGCTTTTCCGGTCGAATTTGATAACTTTGAATTTATATATGTTACCAATGAGTTTTTCAGCATCTTTGATTGTTTTTACATTGGCGTGAGAATCGGGAAGAAACGTATTGATGCCTACATTGACTTTATAACCATTTTTTATTTTTTCAGTTATTTTGCCTGCGATCCAACTGTCTCTCCTATAGGCTTTTTCCAAGTTGTTCAAAGCCTTAAGAGCAAGGGCTTTCTTTTTGGATAATATAAGATAGCCTTCTTTTAGGTTTCTTTTTTCTATGATTGCTTCAATTTCATCTCCAGGATGAATACTATTTGTGTCTTGAATGCCGGATAGATCTTCGATAGGGATGATACCTTCAGATTTGAATCCAACGTCTACAAGAATATGAGTGGGAGTTATTTTTATAACCGTGCCTTTAAGTAGTTTTCCTGGCTCCAGATCTTTTGCATTAAATTGATATTTTTCAAGGAGATTTTCGTAATCTTTTGGAGTGAGCTTTTCCTCATTTTTAAGATTTTTTATTAAATCTGTCATTGGACGATGTTCTCCCTATGTAATTGATGTTTGAAGTTTGTTTTAATCTTCAGAACTGCTTCATTTATTGTATCTTGTGGGGTAGAAGCACCACTTGATAGGCCTATTTTGTCAGAACCTTCAAGCATTTCGTGGGTTATTTGTTCAGCGTTTTCGATCAAGTATGTATTTGGTAAAATTCTTTTAGAGATCTCATATAGTTTGTTAGTGTTAGAGCTATTCTTATCACCTATTATAAAAAGTGTATCTACACTGGAAGCAAGCTCAGAAGTAGATTTTTGTCGAATTTGTGTGAATTTACAAATAGTATTGAAAATTCTTAACTCTTCTGTATACTCGATAAGAGCCGTAGCTACTTTTTTAAAAACATAAAGGTCCTGAGTTGATTGAGCGAGAACTGCTCTCTTTTTCTTTGGACACAAATTCTTGCATTGACTTTCGTTTTCAATGATAATTGCTTTTCCTTTACTATATCCAATAAGGCCTTTTATTTCTGGGTGATCACGGTTACCGACAATAATAATCTCTTCCTCCTCTTTTGCTAATGTTTCGACCAGCTTTTGAATATTTTTTACTATAGGACAGGTGGCATCTACGATTTTGACTTTTTTTTGATTTAAGATTTTACGAACTTCAGGAGAAACTCCGTGACTCCGGATGATGATAGTTCCTCCTTTGATTTTTTCAGGAGAATTCGCTGAATGAACTCCCTGTTTTTCCAGGTCAGATATGATCTGTGAGTTATGAATTAGGTTTCCAAGAGTAAAAACATTTTTGGTTTTTTCCTCTTTGGTTTTTCTGACAATCCTAAGAGCTCTTTTGACTCCATAACACAATCCTGAATTATTATCGACTATAATTTGCATTTTTTAAATTGATTAATAATACTATATTAGATTTGACTATTCTGTCAATTCCTAAGTATAGGAAAAATATTAATTTAGCTTTATTTTTTGTATCAGAAAAAATCTGAGTTTTTCCTACCTTAGACTGTTGGTTTAATCTGTTAAAGATGGCATTTATATTTTTCTATCTGTTTTCTATTTCTGTGTCTACTAGTTTCAAGACTTCTTCTTCAGAAGGAAGATCTTCAATGTTATTTAGTCCAAAGTATGTCAAAAATTTTTTTGTAGTTCTATAGATAAGCGGATTGCCAGGACTTTTTTTCCTTCCGGTTATTTTTATTAGTTTTTTATGTAAAAGAGTCTTAAGGGAATGTGTAGAATCAACTCCTCTCAGTGAAGATATTTCTGCCTGTGTTATCGGCTGGTGATAAGCCACAATAGATAAAATTTCGAGAGCGGCAGAGGAAAGTCTATTTTTTCTTTCTATCTTAAGAAAACGTCTTATCCATAGATCATTCTCGGGTTTTGTTGAGAAAAGATAGCCTCCTCCTGTATGAATTATTTGAATACCTCTATTATTAGAAGAGTATGACTCTAAAAGTTCTTTGATTGCTTCTTCTATTTCTTTATCCGTAAATTCCGTCAGAACGCTTTTAATTTTTTTTAGAGATAAGGATTCTAATGAAACGAAAATTAAAGATTCAATAATATTTTTTAGGTGAGGCCCCATCGATTATTCTCTTTTTTAAGCCAAACTTTTATTGGATGGAAAAGGCTTTTTTGTGTGACTATAACTGCCTTAGTTTTAATGAGCTCGAGAAGACAGAAAAATGAAATGAGAGCTTCCCTGATTGTTTTCTGGTTATTAAAATAATCTAAAAAATCCATATAAGAATTCTTTTGTAAATAGCCAAGCATCTCTCTTGTTTTTTCTTTTAGAGATATGTCTTTTCCTTTAATGATTTTGATGTTCTCCTTTCCCTTTTTACTAATCAAAATAAAAAAGGTTTCTGCTAAATCGAAGATGGAAACTTCTGAAAATTCAGTGTCTTCACTAATATAACTAACAGGAAAAGTAGTTCTCTGCCATTCATGAAGCCGTTCTTCTTCTTTTTTTCTTAATATACTGCACGCAGCTTTTATTTTTTGATAATCGAGGAGTTGATTAACAAGAACCTGCCGTGGGTCGGCTTCTTCTTTAGAGATGTTTTCTCTGGGAAGAAGCATTTGAGATTTTATATGAATAAGAAGAGAGGCCATGAACAAAAATTCAGATTCTCGTTCAAGGTTTATCTTTTCTTTTTTGTCGAGGTATTCTAAATAATCTTTGGTTATGATTGCTATAGGAATATCATTTATGTCTATTTTTTCTTTTTTTATTAAAAATAGGAGCAAGTCTAAAGGTCCCTGAAAGATATTTAAATTTACCTGGTAACTTTTTGATTCATCCATAGGGAGTTGTTTAACCCAAGATTTTAAAGGCCAATTACAGATCTGACTTCTTCCATGGTTTGCTGAGCTACTTTTCTGGCTTTTTTATTTCCTTCTTCCAGTATCTCCCAGACCAAGGAAGGATTTTTTTCAAACTTCTTCCTTTTCTCCCAGAAAGGATCCAACATGCTGATAATAGCTTCGATAACTACATTCTTACACTCCAGGCATCCTATTTCAGCTTTTCGGCAGGCCTCTGTCAATTCTTCTCTTTTTTCTTTTGAAATAAATGCCTTATGTAATGTGAAGGCAGGGCACTGTTCTGGAACTCCTGGATCATTTCGCCTTTTTCGCCTTGTATCCGTCATCATAGTTGAAATTTTTTTTCGAATAATTTCAGGAGAATCTTTCATGTAAATTGCATTTCCAAAAGATTTGCTCATTTTTCGTCCATCAGTCCCTGCAAGCTTTGGAACTTCAGTTAACTTCATTTGAGGTTCGGGGAAGACAGGCCCATAAATATGGTTAAAGCGTCTTGTAATCTCCCTGGCCAGTTCAAGATGAAAAGCCTGGTCTTCACCTACAGGAACAACCTCTGCTTTATAAATGAGAATATCTGCAGTCTGGAGAACGGGGTAGCCGAGAAATCCATAGGTGTTGATATCCCTGTCAGAAAGTTCTCTTTGCATTTCTTTAAAGGTAGGAACCCTTTGCAGCCAGGGAAGTGGTATGATCATAGAGAGAAGAAGGTGAAGTTCGGCATGTTCTTTGACTTCGGATTGGATGAAGAGTACAGTTTTATCTGGGTCTAAGCCTATGCTCAGCCAATCTGCAGCTACTTCAAAAGTAAAATCTTTGATGACTTTCGAATTCTGATATTCAGAACTCAATGCATGCCATGTTACTATTGAATAAAAGCATTGAAATTGATCCTGTAGTTCGAGCCAGTTGCGGAGAGCACCAGCCAGATGACCAATATGGAGTGGCCCCGTTGGCCTCATACCGCTTAAGACTACTTTTTTCTTTTTTTTGTTCATTTTGAGTTCAAAATTTAAAATATAAAAAAATTGATTATTCCCATTATGAAGCCGAAAATCCTACCAAGAATTCCTGTCATCAACAAGAGTAGAATGATAATAAATCCATAAGGAGTGATCTTTTCATATTTTCTTGCTGATTCTCCAGAAAGTAAACCCATGAGTACTCCACTACCATCCAGTGGGGGTAGGGGAATAAGGTTAAAAAAGGCTAAAATTATGTTTATTAAAACAGCGTTGTAAAGAAGAAGAAATAATCCAATTACAATATTAGATGTGCCCTCTTTAAGAATAAATATTTGTGGGTTAAAGGATTTGAGAATAATAATTCCAAGAAAAGCTATGAAAGCAACACATAAATTAGATAGAGGTCCAGCTGCAGAGATAAAAAGATTGTCGCGACGAGGATCTTTCAAATTTAAAGGATTTACAGGGACAGGCTTAGCCCATCCAAAAGGAGGGACTTTCATGAGTATAAAAATTGCAGGAAGAAGAATAGTTCCTATAAGATCTATATGAGCCAGAGGATTTAATGTGACTCTCCCCATGGCATAAGCTGTTGGGTCTCCTAATTTATAGGCTGCCCAGCCGTGTGATGCTTCGTGGACTGTTATAGAAAAGAAGAGTACAAACACGCTTATGACAATCGATAGAATATTCATTTTAAACCAGACGTAATTTATAGCATATCAATTAAATATCGTAAAGAGTAAAAAAAGAGAGAAATTGGGAGAAGTTCCAGACCGTTGGGGAGGATTGAAGGAAAAGGTTAATTTTTTTATAATATGTATGAGATGTAGGAAAAGATATCGATTTAACAAATGAAGGAAAAGATAAAAGGCAGAAAAGGAGTTTAGGATTGTTTTACATCTTTACATTCAAAATCAAGCTTTCAGGAAAATTTTCCTGATGAAGTATTCTTTTTTTACATTATTTTATTTTGAATGGTATAAAATTTGCATTTAAAATTATGTAATTTTGGATTTATGTTCTGCTTAAAAGATGGAAAATTTAGGAGTTATTATTTCTAAAGGTATTATTTTTTTAGAGAAACGATTGATGAATAAAAACTTTCTTTTGATTATCCCGCTTTTACTTTGGTTTAATTTTACATCTGGACTTTTTGCTGTAACTCAGGAACAAAGTGTGGATGAATTTATTACACAAATTCAAGAGAGTTTAAAAAGGAAGGATATTCCAGCCTATTTGGATCTCTTTACTCCAGATATGAGGCAGAAAGAAGAGATAGCTATCAAAGATATATTTGATGTTTTTCGGATAGAAGAGGTCTTTATTTCCAGTTCCTACAGTGGAATGAAAGAGGGAAATAGGTGTGAATTATATTTAAACGTTCTTTTTCAAAATCCCTATTCTGCTTTGATTGAAACATGGTATCTTGAGCTCTTAAACACCGAAGGAAAATGGCAGGCATGTGAAAAAGAGATAACAGGAAGTGTAAAGAATCTGTACAGGATTAATATTCCAACTGATAAAGTAGAGAGAGTTAAGCGTGTTAGTATTAGGCATGTAGATATTGAGATCATATTTGATAATCCAGTTATTTTTTATGATAGCATCCCTGGACTTGAAACAGCTCTTATTGTTGTAGGAAAAGGCTATTTAAAATTTTCCCCTTCAGTAAAAAGGGAAAAACATCATTTAGAGTTATTTTTCAAGAAAAATTTTCTTGAAGAAAAATTAAAGTATGCTTACTTGCGTTTTTCACCTTCCTTTTTTGAGAGAAATATTGAAATCGTAAGGTGGGATGACAGGAGAATGAAAAGCAACGAAATTGATAGTAAGGAAGCTAAACTAATTTTCGAAAAACATTATTCTCGCTCTTTTACTATTGAAAATTCCCTTAATGGAGAATTGCTCTCTTTCCTCCCTAAAGGGGATGAAGTAGTCTTTGAATTCAAAGGAGAAAAGAGGGGGAATTTTTCTTATATCTACTCTCCCTTTTCGAAGGAAGAAGTAAGTCTTTATCAATGGGAAAATAACAAGATAATAAATCTTTATTCACCCCGAAAAGATGAGAAAAAGAAAGAATTATTTATTTCTTTTAGTGGGAAGTTCGATGTAAAAGACTATCAGATTGAAATTGATTTTAATCCGGAGGAGTTCTATCTATCAGGGAAGGCAGTAATTGAGATAGAGCCTAAAGTGAATTATTTAAATGTAGTGAAATTAAAATTCAATCCAAATATGGAAATATTGCGGATTAATGATGAAGATAAGCATTCTCTATTCTACACAAAGGATAATCTGAGGAAGCTCATCTATGTTTATTTTTTTCATCTACTTCCCGGCGATAGAAAAACTTTTATTGAAGTGTATTACAGAGGGAAAATAAAGCAAGAAAAGCCCAACTCATACTTAGATAGAGACCTCCGGCAAGGAGAAACTTACTTATTTTTTCCTCCTAAATATGAGACTTACCTTTATAGCAGATTGTCTTACTGGTATCCGGCTCCCCCTAATGAAGATTATTTTACAGCGACTTTAAAAATAATACTTCCTCCCGAATATTCCTGTGTTTCTAACGGAAAATTGATTAACAAATCTGAACTAAAGAGCTTAGAAGATTTAGAAGATGTAAAAAAGATGGGATCCTCTGTCTATAAATTCGAGACAAAAAAACCAGTAAAATATCTTTCATTTGTTGTCGGGAAATTTATAAAAATAAAAGAAGAAATAGATTCTTTTCCAATTAAGCTTTTTCGAGGTTCTGGACTTTACACTTATAGAAAAGATCTTTTTGAAGAAGCAAAAAATATTCTCCGGTTTTATAAGACTAAATTTGGTCCATATCCATTTGAAAAGATGAGTATTGTTCAAAGATTATGGCCTTATAGTGGGGGACACAGTTCTGCTTCTTTTCTTATATTAAATTTGCCACCCAGAGAAAGCGAAAGACTTCGTCACTATAAGGTAAATAGTCCGGTTGATTTTTCCAGGTGGAAAGGATATTTTCTTGCACACGAGATTGCACACCAATGGTGGGGTCAGAGTGTAACTTGGGATAGTTATCATGATCAATGGCTGAGTGAAGGGTTGGCTCAATTTTCGGCAGTTCTTTATTTGAGAGAAAAATATGGGGATAATGACTTTGGCCTTATACTTAAGAAACTTTCCCGATGGACAGAAAAAAAATCGTTCTGGGGTGCTATCACCATGGGCTCACGAATTAGTTATCTCGATTTTGAAGGCTATCAATCAATAATTTATAACAAGAGTTCTTTAGTATTAAACATGCTTAAAGACCTTTTAGGTGATGAGATTTTTTTTCGAGGCATGAGAGAATTTTATGATATGCATAAATATCGGGTGGCAAATACGTATGATTTTTTCAAGTCCTTTCAGTATATTTCAGGAATGGATCTAAGCCCTTTCTTCGAGAAATGGTTTTATTCTTATAAACTCCCTGAAGTGAAAGTTTCACTCACTCTGCAAGAGGAGAATAAGGATTACGTTCTTTATATTAAAATTCTTCAATTGAAGGATGTGTTTGTTTTTCCATTATGGGTTGAATGGGAAGAAAACGGAAGGAAAAGTCAAGAAAAACTTGTTGTTTATAATCGTGTCGAGGATTTTAAGATCAAGATCGAAAATAAGCCGAAAAAGATAAAGATCAATCCTAATAATGCTGTTCCCGGAGTTTTCCGTTAAGACTGTACTATTAATTACTAATTAAGAAAGCCCTACATGCCTGGAGAATAATTAGAGTAATTATTTGGATATGTTATTGACGTCTATGTTTAATCTCTTAAGCATTTCGTTCAAGGTTGTAGGCTTTATGCCCAAAGAAAAAGCAGCTTTTTTTTGTACTCCTTTGGCTTTTTTTAAAGCTTCTGTGATTGCTTTTTCCTGGAATGTTTTCATTTGTTGTTTTAGAGGCGAAGGATTATTCGTGGAAAAAATATATTTTCCTCTTTCTTGAGTTGTAAGTAGAAAAGGAGGAAGAGATTTCCTGTTAATATACTTGGATTTACTAAGAACCACTGATCTCTCTATGAGATTCTCGAGCTCTCTTATGTTTCCAGGCCAATCATAATTCTCTAAAATCTCCATAACGTCTTCGGTAACACTGAGAATTTCTTTGTTGTTTTCTTTGGAATAAACATCTAAAAAGTGCTTAACTAAAAGAGGAATATCTTCTTTTCTTTCGCGAAGTGGAGGTAATTCGATTTTGATTACATTAAGTCTGTAGAAAAGATCTTCCCTGAATTTTTTTTGCTCGATTAATTTTTCGAGGTCACTGTTTGTGGCAACGATAACTCGGACATTCACTTTAATCGTCTTGGTTCCACCAAGCTTCATGAACTCGCGTTCCTGTATTACTCGTAGGAGTTTAGCCTGAGTTTCCATGTTAAGAGATGAAATTTCGTCAAAGAAAATAGTTCCCTTATCTGCTGCTATAAAAAGCCCTTTTTTTTCGCTTGTGGCTCCGGTAAATGCACCTTTGACATGGCCAAATAAATGACTTTCCAGGAGGTCAGGAGGAAGAGATCCACTATTAACAACAATAAAAGCAAAATCTGTTCTGTTGCTGTTTTGATGGATGGCTCTGGCAACCAATTCTTTGCCTGTACCGCTTTCGCCCTGAAGTAAGATTGTACTTCGTGTAGGAGCAGATGCTTTTATTGTTTCGAACAAATTTTTCACGAGTTTACTTTTGCCGATAATATTTTCAAAACTATATTTTTTCTTCAATTCGTCTTTTAAACGGAGGTTTTCTTCCTGGAGTTGTCTATGTTCTATTGCTCTTTTAATAGTCAGGAGAAGGTCATCATGTTTGAAAGGTTTCTGAATATAATCATAAGCTCCCACCTTCATCGCTGATATAGCAGATTCAATGGAGGCGAATGCTGTTATGATTATGACTATAGAAAAAGGATCAATTTTTTTTATTTTTTTTAGAACATCTATTCCACTTATCCCTGGCATCATCAAATCTAAAAGTACTATATCAAAGCTTTGATGAAGATGTTTGTTCAGAGCTTCCTTTCCGTTTGATGAGATTTCCACATCGTATCCTTCTGAAGTTAAGAGTTTACCCAAGACCTCGTGTATAATAGGCTCATCATCAATAACATGAATGATTTCTTTATTTGCCATTTTTTAAAACTAAGAATTAAGAGAAATATCCATTTTTTTCTTATATAAATCCATAGGAATAAAAATGCTGAATAAAGAACCTTTCCCAGTCTCACTTTCAACTTCGATTCGGCCTTCATGCTCTTTAATGATAGCATAACTTATGGATAATCCAAGACCCGTCCCCTTTCTCATGCCTTTAGTTGTAAAAAAAGGATCAAAAATGTGAGGGATATGTTGTTTTTTCATCCCTGTTCCTGTGTCTTTTATTTTCACCATGGCTTGATTATTTATTTGGGAGAGTTCAATTGTAAGTTTGCCTCCGTGTGGCATGGCGTCTATTGCGTTTAGGATAATATTTATGAAAACCTGCTGGAGTCTTTCGCCCTGTGCCCATATTGGTTTCAAAGGAAATAGGTTCATTTCCAGAGTAATATCCATGTTTTTTAGTTTATAATCTATAAGAGAGAATATTTCTTTAAGATTTTCATTAAGGTTTACCTTATGGAAAGAGGACTCTGAAGGGTTATGTGCTAAATTCAATAGATTTTTGACAATTCTGGCAACTCTTTCGGCCTGAGTCTCTATTTTTTTCAAGATTTCCTGATTTTCGGTATCTGTAAATTTCTTTTGAAGTATTTGTACATAGCTTGAAATACCTGTAAGAGGAGTATTTATTTCATGAGCTACTCCAGCAGAAAGGAGTCCAATTGAAGCCAGTTTTTCTGAAGTTAGAAGCTGCTGTTGAAGAGAGATTTTTTCTGTGATGTCTTCAAAAACGATTATTGTTCCATACGGGTTCATTTGTTTATCTAAGAGAGGGGCTTTTGCGATATCGAAAATTTTCTTATAGTCAGAATCTATTTCAAGAATGATTTCACTCAGGAGATGGAATCTTTGTTGAGTGTCAGAAGGAAAAATGGATGAAAAATTATTTTTTCCAAGAACATCAATCAATTTCTTGTTCAAAACTTCTTCTTTTTTCTTTGAAAACGTGTCTTCAAGTACCCTGTTCCACCCGATTATTTTACCCTTTTGATCAATAACGGCTACTCCAACTGTAAGATTTTCTATTATATTTTCGCTGTAATCTTTAAGTCTCTCCAACTCAACTGCCCTTATTCTGGCCTGGCTGTAGAGATAAGCATTTTCTAAAGCTAAGGCCATGGGGGAAGAGATTGTTGTTAGCAGCTCCCAGTCTTCGGTATTTAATAAATTGTTATCAAGTTTTTTCCCCATACCCAAGCAACCTATAAGCTCGTCTTCGACTTTTAATGCCATAATGTTAAAGAGACCAAGAGAAGAAAGGTTTCTAAATTTTTTTTGAAGTTCTTTTTTATCTACGAATGAGTAAGAAGATAGAGAATCCATTTTCTTTAAATAAAGATAGAGGTCCTCATCGAGTGTCACAGAATGATCTTTTGAGGGAGTATCACCTCTGGATTTTATTATGTAAAAAGTATTCTTTTTATTATCATCGGGAAGAAGCAGAGCAATATATTTTAGATTTAGAGCATTGGAGATGAGTTCAAGGAGAGATTGAGACAATTTTTGAAGATTTCTTTCTCGGCTAATTTCCTGACTGATGGATAAGAGAGTTTTGCGGTATTTATAACTTCTTTTGTAAATGGCTCTGTCGAGAAGGGACTGAAGAAGTTTTTTTAAAGGCGAATAAAGAGTTGCCCCGAGAATAATCGCAAGTATTCCGAGTATTATTACATTGAGTCTGTTTTCAGGGACAATTTTTGTCTGAGAGCTAACGGCAAAATAAATGACGGCAATAAAAACATAGGAAAAGATTAGAGGGATGGCTTTTTTAAGAATAACCTCAACATCTACAACTCTGTATCTTGAGATAGAATAGGCAAAAGTTAGGGGAATGAGAGCCTGGAAAATAACGCTGAGTTCCGCTACTTTAGATGGAATATGTCCGCTTGCGTAAGGAATGATGTAGAAAACAGTAAAAGGTATAATACCAAATCCAAGGCCATAAACAACCCATTTAAGCTGTTTTTTAATTAAAGGGTTCACCGCTTTGATTGAATCTTTGAGGATGAGGACAAAAGCGACGATTGAGAAAAACGCAAAGTGGAGAAGGTCGAGTTTTTCTGATGTTCTGTGAAATCCGAGTATAAAGTTATCGTTCAAATTAAATATATTAGGCATATAAATGAATATTTTTGATACAAGAAGAATACCTGCAGGGGCGTACAGGAAAGAGAGATAGAAGAGTCTATTTTTACGGATTTTTTTTCTTTTTGAGGAAATAATAAAGAAATGCAGGAAAAGAGGGGGAAAAACAAGAAAAGATATTTTATCCAGCCAGTAGAAGACGCTGTCAAGAGAATCCATAGAACCTGTAGGTGAAAAAATGTAGAAACAGTAGAATGAAAGTGATATCAGGAAAAAGAAGGTATAGGGTAAGGAAAAAGGTTTTTTCGCATTAAAAAAAACAATGAGTCCCATGACTAAAGTAGTAAGGCCAACCAGAACAAGATAAAAATAGAGAAGGTTTACTCCTTTTTGATCCAGGTAAAATGAAGGGAATAAAAGATCTCCTCCCCTATTTATCTGATATGTAACTTCTTGATTTGAATTTCCAGCTATCCATATATTTTTGGCAACATCAATCTTATTTTTTGTCAAATTATTATTGATGGAATAAAGAATGTCTCCTTTTTTGATTCCTGCTAAATATGCAGGACTATCCTTTTCAACTTTAGCTGCTATGAGGCCTTTAGGTGCTTCTTTCCAGGTTACTCCATCAGTAGGCTCTCTCCAGATGACTTTTTTATAGATATTCAGAGCACCGAGAGTAATGAGAATTAAAAGCGGAATTAATACCAGATAACCTTTTTTATTCATACTAAGTGAATAATTCTGTCTTTCTGGCCATTAGAATTTTCAATTGTAAACCATTTGATAAAAGCTCAAAATAATATCAGTTTAAAATATGCCTTTCCCCCGCCCTTATAGCCCATTTTATTGTTGGCTGATTCATGTATTTCTTTAATACTGGGTTTTCCTTTAATCCCAATGGCTTCGTGTTTCTTGATAAAAAAGTGCTCATATAATCATATTTTGGTTTTTTAACTCTTTGTGGAATTACCCTTGACTTCTTTGAGAGGAAGGAGTTTGAAGAGAAAAATTTTTCAGATTTTGAAGAGAATGAAAAAATTGAAGACAGAAAGAAGATAAATGTCAGAAAAAAAATACATTTTTTCATTTTTTAAGATAAAAATAAAACTTTCCCAGGACTTTGTCAATATTATTAGAGCTCCAGGAGTTCCCCCAATTTTTTCTCTTCTTTTTTCATTCTTGCCTCGCTGGAACAAGGCTGCGTGTTTTTGATTCCACTGGTCTGAGCTTGCCTTACATACGGTTTTTTCTAACATCTAACCTGAGGCCAATGGCCTTGTAATCAGAATCACAAAACCAGTGAAGGCAATATTTATTCTCTAACACACTTTTCGTCACAGAGCCTACCGCAGGTTGACAAATAAGGGGGTATTCCATAATATTATGTTACATCTACTTAAAGAATTAATGGAGTTTATAAGTTTAAAATGCCTTATTTCCTCTGTAGGTTAGCCACAGAAGACGGGAGTGTTTTTTCCCAATCGTGTTTTGCATCTTCGATTCAAGAGTGCAAAAAACATTTTGAATCAGAGGGCATTTGTATTTTATCCATCAAGAGAGATTGGAAAAGAATTCAGCTACCTATCTTTCATTCAAAGAAAAAAATCAAAGATAAAGATTTCATCATGTTTAATCAGGAACTTGTAGCTCTCCTCAGGGCAGGATATCCTATCCTGAAAAGTATTAAACTCATCATTCAACGGGTAAAAAATGAACATCTAAAAGAGCTGCTTCTTTTAATTGAAAAAAATATTCAAGGAGGAAAATCTTTATCAGAGGCGTTTACTCCTTATGAAAAAGAATTTTCTACGGTTTATATCGCTTCACTTATGGCTGGGGAGCGCAGCGGGAATTTAGTGGGGACGATAAGCCGTTATATTGATTATGCAAAAATCGTTTCTCAGACAAAATCAAGAATAAGATCTGCTCTGATTTACCCTACTCTTCTTCTGTTATTCTCTTTTTTCCTCTTTGGGCTCTTGATAGTTTTTATCCTTCCGAGGTTTTCTTCATTTTATGATGATTTCGAAGCCCAGTTACCCCTTATTACCCAAGTGTTGATGTCTTTTTCTCTTTCAGTTAGAAACAATCTATTTTATATAGTAGCGGGGATTATTTTACTTATCATTGTCTATTTTCAGATGAAAACGAATGAGAAGAGTCTAATTATTCTGGATAGAATAAAATTAATTATCCCCTACGGAAGAGTAATATGGGCAGAATCTGCTATTTCATTGTTTTCCCGCACCCTTGGCCTAGTTCTTGAAGGGGGAATTTCTCTACTCTCTTCCATTGGAATTGCCTGCCATGCTATTCCAAATAAACACCTTGTTCAAAAGATGAGTGGTCTTTCTGAATTAATAAAAAATGGGGGAGGTCTTTCTGAATCTCTGAAGAAGGCAGATTTTTTTACACCTCTCTCACTTGATATGATTCATATTGGTGAGACTTCTGCTAACCTCGAAGGAATGTTAAGAGAAGTAGCCGATGTCTATGACGAAAGGGTACGGAATAAAATTGATACGGTGGTGTCTCTTATCGAGCCCGTGCTAATAATCTTTATGGGTTTGATTGTTGCTGGTATGCTTCTTTCTATTTATCTTCCAATTTTTAATATTATAAGAGTCGTTAAATGATTAAAGAAAAAAATGGGCAGGAAAATTCTCTTCTTTTTGAAGAAGAGAAAACGAAAAAGTTGGCTCAGAGGTATAATGTTCCTTACATTGACTTATCTTCTGTAACTTTGAACCGGGAATTAGTTCAGTCTTTCCCTGTAGATTTTCTTCATCGCTCGAATATTATTCCTTTTGAGAAGAACGGAAATATCGTGAAAATAGCTGTAGCTGATCCATCTAACCTTACTGTTTTAGATTCTATCGAATCTTTTTTAGGAAAGAAGATGGAAGTTTTTGCTGCTTCTCCGAGAGTTATACAGGAGGCTTTGCGCAAAAGTGAAACAGGACTTCAAGTACTTAAAGATGCTACGGAGGGATTCGTAGTTCAGGTTGTGGAAAAAGAGGGAAAGGGAGAAGAGGACATTTCAGTCGAGAAACTTGTAGGTCAGGATGGATCAATAATTAAACTCGTAAATTCCATTATTTTTACTGCTGTACAAAAAAGAGCAAGTGATGTGCATATAGAATCGAGAGAAGAATGTGCTATCATAAAGTATAGAATCGATGGTGTTCTGAGTGAAGCTATGAAACCCATCGATATGAAGTTTCAAGAGCCTATCATTTCGAGGATAAAAGTCATGTCAGACCTTGATATTGCAGAAAGAAGGATTCCTCAGGATGGACGATTCAGGCTGAAGATTAATGAAAAGACTATAGATTTCCGTGTTTCTATCATGCCGAGCATATACGGTGAGGATGCAGTGATTCGCATTCTTGATAAAGAAATGATTACCGAAGCAATATCTGAATTAAAGCTGGATCTACTTGGTTTTTCGGAAGATGTTCTGGAAAAATTCAGACGTTATATTGTTCAGCCGTATGGAATGGTTCTCGTTACCGGACCTACAGGCAGCGGAAAAACGACAACACTATATGCAGCCCTGACAGAGATAAAATCCCCTGAAGATAAGATAATCACCATTGAGGATCCTGTTGAGTATCAAATAGATGGCATTACTCAGATTCCGGTAAACGAAAAAAAGGGTCTGACTTTCGCCCGGGGCCTGAGGTCTATTTTAAGACACGATCCCGACAAAATAATGGTTGGAGAGATAAGAGATCCTGAAACAGCTCAGATTGCGATTCAATCGGCCCTTACAGGTCATCTTGTTTTTACTACTGTTCATGCAAACAATGTTTTTGATGTTATAGGTCGCTTTCTCCATATGAAGGTTGACCCTTATAGTTTTATCTCTTCATTGAATTGTATTCTTGCTCAACGCCTGGTTAGAGTTCTGTGCCCGAAGTGTAAGAAAAGAGTTCATTACAGCGATAATCAATTGATAGAAAATGGATTAGATCCTGAGAAATACAGAAAGAAGGATTTTTATGAAGCACAGGGATGCTACGAATGTGGTTTTACTGGGTATAAAAGAAGGACTGCCATAGCAGAATTGCTTGAGCTTTCTGATGAAATTCGGGAAATAATTCTGAAAAGAAAGCCTCTTTCTGAAGTGAGAAGGAGAGCAAAATCCGAAGGTATGATTTTTGTAAGAGAACATGGTGCCGAGAAAGTTTTCAGAGGAATAACGAGTCTCAAAGAATTGAACAAGGTGACGTTTGTCAAATAAAAATATTTCCGGATAGGCATAAAAGAGGAAATAGAGGAAAATGACTCTTTTTAGTGTTAAATTGAGAGATTTTTTTACAAAGGTACCATCCTGTCAATCTGCTTTTCAATTTTCCTCCTGCTGTTTCAGCGGAATTCATATTTCTAATAAAGAAAGAAAAATAAAGAATCATTTTATTCTTCCATTGGAAGAAGGCATGATCCAGTCTTCATTCACAAAGAAGAATATGAAGAACTACTCATTTTTTGAAGAAAGAATAAAAAGAGAGGTTGATAAGCTACATATTCCCGATAGGAAAATAGCCTTTATCCTCCCTGAATCATCTCAAAAATCTTTTATATTTTCATTTGATTCTTTGTCTTATTCAAATGAAGAGAGAGAAAAAGTCATCCTTTTTAGAGTTAAGAAATTAATGCCATTTCTCCCTGAAGATACAAGAGTTTCTTATGATTCATGGCCCTCTGATGGTAATATAAAGATTATTGCAACAATAGCCCGTGCTTCAGTCATTAAGGAATATGAAGATTTTTTCAGTCGTCTCCATTTGAAAGTAAGAGCCGTTGGTGTTCCTTCTTTAAGTCTGTCGAATCTATTAAGAATGGGGAAAAAAGAAGCTATGATGCTCGTCAACATTGAAAAAGATTCTTTAAGCTTTGTGGTTTTCATTCATTCAGAAATCATCCTCTATCGACAAAGGCCATTCTTGATAGAATCCAAAATAGATAAACCTTCTGAACTTGAGATGAAAGATATAATTCAGGAGATATTTAATACGAGCAATTTTGTTGAAGACAAGGAAAAGAAGAAAATTGTATCTATATGGGTTAGATCTGGTTTGATGAATGAAAATGAAGAAATGATTTTGAATTTAAAGGATAAATTATCTATTTCTGTTAACGGAGTAGAATCTTCTTTGCCTTTTGACATGAGTTTGAACGAAAAGCATATTTTATCTCCATTATTAGGTCAGATTCTATGAATAATTCGAAAAGATTAAATTTGAACCTGGCGAGCAACCCTTTGAGAAATAAAAAATATTTCTATTTGATTTTTTCCTTTATCTGTATTGCTTTTCTATTTGTTTCTATACCGGCAGGGCGTGTTTATATAAAGCATCTAAATAAAGTAAGAGACCTTAAAGTGTCAATATTGAGACTCGATAAGGATATAAAATCTTATCAGACAGAAGAAAAAAGATATTTTTCTCAAATAGAAGAAGCCAAAAGGAGAGACAAAGATGAGGTTGAATTGATAAACACCTTGATTTTTAAAAAAAGTTTTTCTTGGATTGATTTCTTTTCGACTTTGGAAAAGGCTCTTCCTGATTCATGTTTTATTGTTACCTTAGTTCCATTCCAGAAGGGAGAGTCGAAAATGCAGATTAGATTAAAAGTAGCCTCTCTGTCCTTAAATGAGCTGCTAAAATTCGTAACTAATTTGTATTCCTTGAAATTCAGTCAGATCAAACTCCTCAATGAGACTAAAAATAATGAGGGTTTTTTAATCTGGGAGATTTCTCTGGTCTATGAAAGAAATATTTGATTTATTAAGCAAAAAAGAGCGGAGGATTTTAAGTTTTCTTTGCTTTCTTCTAATTTTCGCACTTTTATTTTATTTTTTTGTTTCTTTGGGAGAAAAAAGAACATATTTTAGTTCTCTTGAGTCCTTATCTAAGAAAAAAGAAAATTTTAAAAAAATAAGCATTCAAAAAAACCAGGAAAAAAAAGAATTGATTAAATGGCATGAAGCACACCATGATATAGAAGAATTAAAGGAGCAATATTTTTATAAAGGGGAAAATAGCATAGAAAAATTAAGAGGTGACCTTCAGAAGATTTTTAATGAAAACAAAATCAGAATCTCTACCATAAAATATGACTATGATGACCTTGAAAAGGATAAATTCAATAGAGTTAAGGCTACTTTTACTGTTTCAGGTCCTTATTTTTACATGAAAAAATTTATATATTCTGTGGAAAAGTTTCCAAAATTTTTACTTATTGAAAAAATTGATTTTTCTGATGTCGATTCTAAAAATGGAGAGCTCAAATTAAAGATAACTCTCGCAGGCTACTATGAAAGTTAAAAGAATCGTTTATGTTTTATCTATATTCTTCCTGATATTCAATCTCCTTTGTGGAGTTTCAGACGGTAAAATCAAAGGTAAAGCTAAGAAAAAAGATGAAGAGAAAAGCCTGGTCAGGAAGCATTTGTTATCATGGGAAAAAAAGGAAATGGATCTTCCTTTAAGAAACATTTTTTTTCCAAAAAGTTCTGGACAAGGAATGTCCTATTTTGAAGCGACAGGGGAGAATCCTGATTTTTCGAGAGAGACTGCTGACAATATGAAAGAAGGTAAAATGTCCTCGGTTCTTGATTTGAAATATATAGGATACATTTCTTCGGGAGAGAAAATTGTTGCGGTGGTTATTTTTGAGGGAGAGGCAAGAGCTGTAGAAAAGGGGGATATGATTTTTGAGGGATTTTCGGTAGCTAAAATAAGCATGGAAGAGATGGAAATTATCGGGCCTGACTCCAAAAAAAGGAAGTATTGCTTAGAAGGAGATAATCAATGAAGAGAGTATTATTTTTACTGATAGTCATTTTAGCATTTGGAGCATGTACCACATTCAATCAGAGTTATGAATTAGGGATGGATGCTGCTATAAACAGGGATTGGGATGAGGCTGTTAAGCATTACGAAAGGGCGTTACTTGAGGACCCGAAGAATTCGGTTTACAGAATTGCTCTCATCAGAGCGAAGATTGCAGCCAGTTCCTCTCATCTTATCCTTGCAAGAAGGCTTGCTGCTCAGGAAAAGAAGGAAGAAGCCTTAAAAGAGTATGAAAAAGCTCTTGTTTATGACCCTTCCAATAAGATGATTTTTGAGGAGGCGAAGATCTTTACAGGAGAAGAGGCAAAGGAGGAAAAATCAGAAGAATTGCGAATTATTCCTCCTGTGAGACTTAAGGTCAGTGATGAAAAAATGGAATTGAAATTTATAAATGAAACAAGCCTACGCTCCATTTTTCAAGCTTTAGGGAAACATACGGGGATTAATATTCTTTTTGATGAGCAATTCAAAGATCAGCCTTTTTCTGTGGATCTTTCAGGACTGAATTTTGAACAGGCTGTTAACTCACTCTGTTTAGCATCAAAAAATTTTTTTAGAGTAATAGATGAGAAAACCATTATCATCGTCCCCGATCAACCAACAAAAAGAATGCAGTATGAATTGCAGGTGATCAAAACTTTTTACCTTTCTAACATCGATGCTCAGGATGTTCAAGGGGCTCTTATGCAGATGCTTCGTACCCAGTATAAAGTGCCGGCTATTCAGATAGATAAAAATTTGAATTCTGTTATCGTGAGAGATACACCTTCCATTGTTGAATTAGCTGGCAGACTTCTCAGTCTCTGGGATAAGCCAAAAGGTGAGGTAGTTATCGACCTGGAAATAATGGAGGTTTCACGAGTTAAACTCAAAGACCTGGGCGTTGAACTCGATCAATATGGGGTAGGTTTAAGATACAGTGGTGTTGAAGGGGAATCAGATTGGATCAAGTTGAAAAATATCGATTTTTCCCGTCCAGAAAATTTTCAAATTTTGCTTCCAGCTGCTTTTTTACGATTGATGGAATCTGATAGTGACACAAAAATTATTGCACAACCTCGGTTAAGGGGTGTTGAAGGAGAAGAAATAAACTATCTGGTAGGAGATAAAATTCCTATTCCTCGGACTACGTTCACTCCGATAGCTGCTGGAGGTGTGAGTCAGCAACCCGTGACTTCATTTGAGTATCGAGATGTAGGAATTGAAGTAAATATTACACCCAGAATTCATACAGAAAAGGAGATTACACTTAACCTTGAAGTCAAAATAAATGCTCTGGGTGGTTCCGGCTTTGCAGATATTCCTATAATTACAACCAGAGAAGTGAAGAATGTTATAAGGCTGAGGGATGGGGAGACGAATCTGATGGCAGGTCTGTTAAAAGATGAAGAGAGAAAGATGAAGAAAGGTTTTGCAGGGCTTAAAAACATACCATTGCTCGGGAATCTCTTTTCTCGAACTGAGCAGACAATCCAACAAACAGATGTTATAATGACTATTACGCCACATATTATTCGCTCGAAGCCTATAGGTAAACGCGATTTAGAGCCTCTCTGGTTCGATGTGAGTAAAATTCCTTCTTCAAGAATGGGAGCGATGAGGCTGCCAGAAGAGGAGATTTTTCAGAGGGAATTGAGCCAAAGAAGACCAGGTGAAGAAAGAGAAAGAAAGAGTGAAGCAGAAGCTAAGAATCAAATTTTTATAAGCCCCTCAAATTTTGAGGTTCCTAAGAACAAAGAATTTCGTGTTAATATAAATATAAGGACAATTGAGGAAATAGGAAACATGTCTTTAAATATTATATATAATTCTCAGGTGCTTAAATTGAAACAGGTGAATACAGGAAGTTTTGTAAGGCAATTCGGCAAGAGTCCATCTTTTCTTAAAAATATCGATAATTCCTCTGGATTGTGCACACTGGGGTTTTCAAGCCCTGATATTGGAAAGGGGTATAAAGGAGCAGGAAGTATTGCAACTTTAGTTTTTGAATCTAATGCTAAGGGAGAAAGCACCGTGGCTGTTTCTGGAATAACTGCAAACAGTTCAAGAGGAAAAAGCATGGTTTTTGAAACGAAAGAAAGTCATGTTTTCGTAAGATAAGATTGAATCAATAGGGTTTCTTTCATTCAGATTTTTAATGCCACCCCGTCTTCATTTAATTATTACTGCCTTCAGCTACGGACGGTAAGCTTAAGCCAGTGGAATTAAAAACACGCAGTCTTGCCCCAGCGAGGCAAGAATGGAAAAAGAGGAGAAAAAATTGTGGGAACTCAGAGTTTTTTGCAAATTGACTTAGCTATTGGTTTCCGCTAAAATTTTTGCAATTGGCGGTGTAGCTCAGTTGGTTAGAGCATACGGCTCATATCCGTAGTGTCGGGGGTTCAAATCCCTCCACCGCCACTTAATTGCTTTTAGATAAAACGGGGAAAAATATTTTTACATAAAAAAATGAGAATTCCTAAGAAAACAAATATTCTTGATACAGTTCGAAAGACAATTAAAGAATATAACCTTCTTGAAAAAAATGAGAATGTTCTTGTGGCTTATTCGGGGGGAGTGGATTCAACATGTTTGCTCACCATACTTTTAGAGCTTCGGAAAGAATGGAATTTTAGACTTTTTCTTGGCCACTTTAATCACAGGCTTCGGAAGAATGCCGAGAAGGATGAAAAATTTGTAAGAATCACGGCAGAAGAACAATCCCTCCCTCTCTTTGTTGGCTCAGAAGATGTACGTTCCTATGCAAAAATAAATAAGCTTAACATAGAAGAAGCAGGAAGAATCCTCAGGTATGATTTCTTGATGAAAACAGCGAGAAGAATCGGAGCAAAAGTTGCTACCGGTCATACTATGAATGATCAGGCTGAGACTTTTCTTATTAAGCTCATGAGGGGAAGCGGGCTTAAGGGTCTGGCGGGAATTTACCCCATAAAGGAAGGAATTGTCATTAGACCTCTCATATGGGTTGAGAGAAAGGATATAGAGAGTTATATTTATGAGAAGGGGATGGCATTTCAAACGGATGAAAGTAATTTTGACTGTCGTTTTCTCCGGAATAGGATAAGGTTGGAGCTCATTCCCTACATTTGCGAACATTTTTCACCCGATATTGTTCCTGTATTGGGAAGAGTGTCCTCGATTTTACGTGAAGAAGAGGTGTTTCTTGAAAAGATAGTGAGAGAAAAAGCACAGAATGTATTTATAAAGAAAAATGGTAAAGTTCTGCTTGATTGTAATTTGCTTAAAACTTTGCCCTTGGCTGTAACAAGACGAGTCAGTCGTGATTTTCTCAAGGCAATTAAAGGAGATTTGAGAAGTGTTTCTTTTAAAGACGTTGAATCAGTTTTAGCTCTCGGGGAAGGGAAAGAAATTTCTTTGAAAAAGAATATTATCCTGCGCAGAGAACAGGATAAAATATTTTTAAAAGAAGAGAAATCGCAGGTAAAAGACTATGAGTACGTGTGGGAGGGAAGAAAGGTTTTCACAATAAAAGAGATTAGCTTAAGATTTATGGCAAAGAGTATAGAAAAAAATAATGTACGTTATTTTTCTTTCAATGATGAGAAAAAAGCTTATCTTGATAAAGATAAACTTAATTTTCCTCTCGTTGTAAGAAATAGAAAGAATGGAGATGTCTATCAACCTATTGGAGCTCCGGGACGAAAAAAGCTTAAGGAAATCATGAGGGCTAAACGAATTCCTTTACATGAGAGAAAAACACTGCCCGTTTTTCTTTCGAGTGGAGAAATTGTCTGGATTCCAGGACTTCCTGTCTCAGAGAAATATAAGATTGATGATTCAACCTCTGCTATTTTTATAATCGAAAGATTATAGGTAATTCTCTTTCCAGATTTCAAAAACAAGAAAAATGTCGATGGTTATCACAAAAAAACAATATCAGGAGTTTGTCTTAATATTCAGGAAAAACATGAAAGTAAATCCTCTCCAGGATATCATTTTTATTCATAATCGACATTTTTTATGAATAATCCAGGTACACTAATTTGCCGCTTATAATAAGTTATCAAGAGTTAAAATAGTTAATAAGCATCTCCTCTTGGGAGAATAGCATAAACAAATAATGTTTCTGATTTTTTGTCAGGTGTGAAAAGAACTCGCCATTTTCCGATTCTAATTCTGTAGTCTCCTTTAAGCTCGCCAGTAAGAGCTTTTACATTCTTATTTAGAAAAGGATTCTCTTTTTTCCCTAGTTGAATTAAAGATTCTTTTATACGTTTCCTGGTTTTTTTGTCCAACTTAAGATATTGCTTTTCTGCATTAGGTTTAATTTCAATCTTCCAGCTCATCTAAAGATTTCCCTTTTAGGCCTTCTTTTATTTCTTTCTTACCCCTTCTTATAATATCTACCCATTCAGGTTTTGATAGCAAATCCAAAGTTTCCTTATGCCTTTCAGTATATTCATCAATCAGTTCGGATAAGATATCTTTTAGATCTCTCCGTTCCACACTGGAGATGATCTTCAATATATCTCTTTTATCTTTTGGAATTCTTACTGTGGCAGTTTCCATTTTTACCTCCCTATGGAGCTTTCTATTAGTAGATTAGTATACTAATTGCTTTGTGTCAATAAGAAAATTTATAAGAATTCCTTTTTTCTGTTGATGATGATTTTCTCTCAATTTCATCAAGTTATCACCCGTTGAGCTGCTATATTAAAAATAATACATAGAACAAAAATATAAAGTCAATAAAAATCCGCGGGAAAGAGAGAATTTCGTATTGATAGACGACTTGGCCTTCGGCCTTTTCAAAGGAAAGCCGTCGTAAATTATTTGCTTAGATCTCTTGTTCTAAGCGCAACTTTAATAAGAAGATGGTGTCTTTCCTCAAATTGATTTTAGCCCAGGCTTTTTGCTTTTCATCCAGGAGCTTGCCCATTCCTTGAAGAATCCCTCGATCACTCAATGACTCGATAAACCTGATACATCTCATCAGATAATCTTTAAAAGCCATTTTTGTTCGCTTCTCAACGATCTCTTTATTGATCGGCCAGTTGTTTTTCAGGAAATGCCAGATATCAAAAATGTCCCGATTGGCCCTCTTCCCCCGCTCAAGCATGGCCACCAGTTTGTGGGCAAACATATCTTCCCTGAGCATGACGAGCATGGGAATGCCCAGATAGTGTTTCAGTTCGTAGAGAGAACCAAAGCTCCTCCGGTTGATCTCAACTTTGATATTCTGGACTTTCTCGTCATAGGAAAGCACAAAGAAGAGTGTATGCAGCTTCTTGTGTTTCTGCCTGATTGTCCCGAATTCTTCAAGTATTTTTCCTGTTTTCTCAAAAACGAAGTCTTCTTTGCCCTCCTTTAAAAGATCAAAGTCCAGATCAACAGAAAACCGACTAAGATTATAGAAGAAATGAGCTGCAGTGCCACCTTTGAAGCCTAAGAGCGGCCCGAGAGAACTATCCGTATATATTTTCTTCAATATCTGAAGCAGGATGACTTTGTGAACATGGCGATTAAGCATAATTATCAGCCTTCAAAATCCACACACTTGCAGTTTTGGGCTTCGCATTTATGAACATAGACTTTTTGATTACCGCCAGGCCTTTGGACCAATTCTGTTTGAGTATGGCGGATGAATGGATGCCCGCACCTTTTGCATCTATAGGATTCAAGTCTTTTAACCATGGCCTGATTGTCATAAAGAGGAAGTGATTCCAGGATTTTTTTTGGGTCTAAAGGCGTAAGGTTATCGAAGTGGTAATCCTTGTTCAGATAAAGCATATCCAGGAAGGCCCGTTCCAGGGTGGCAGTGGCGTAATTCTCTTTTTGCTCAATACCGAACGGATTGGCCAAAACCGTATCCTTTAACTTTCGATAGACATAGGTCTGGCCATCGCAGAAAAGCTCACGGGTGATATAGCTGACGACAAATATCTGATCGTAATACTGGAAAATAACGCCTTCTCTTGCTAAAACTGTTTCCATGCTGACATAGCTGGGAGTGAATATTTTGGTGGCCAGCTCCATTCTGTCATAATTTTTATCTTTGGCGTATATGCCTCGGCGAATAGGATACATTTTCCCCGATTTCACATAGCGGTATATTCTCTTTTTCGTAAGATTGGTATCTGTTTCTTTCCAGATTAAGGAAATCTCTTTAAAAGTGAAAACAGTATTGTTAAAACGAAACAGCTTTAGGATATAATCTTTTTCCATATCTATAAACCAAAGGTACCCTAAAAAGGGTACTTTCAGTTTAATTTATTATATTAAAAAGTCAAGTAATCATTTTTAATTATTATAATAACATAATCTCCTCAAAAACCTCTCAATGGATATCCACCCTTTTTTAGACCCGCCTTAGTGCCCATTTTGGTCCTGCATCAGAGGATACAAGAAAATAGAAACAGTTCTGCTAATGCTTTTGGAACTTTATAAGAAATTGCTTTTTGGCTGTGCTGTCCGGCTGAGGCTCTTTGTATCGATTTTCCCATCCAATCATCGTGGAGAATTATAAATCTGCGCTCAAAAGATTTCAAGGACGACATGAAGCGTGGCAGTACGCTCCTGGAGCTTCTTTGGAAACCAGAAAAGCCAGAAATCAGCCAGACCTTTCCTACCTACCGGGCAAAGAGAAGATCATGAAAAATATTCGGTACTGGTCTCAGCGAGGAATCTTCCCTTCCTCCTCCTCAATGATCAGGAGCTTATGCTCTCCTTGCCCCGATGAGCATTGGCATAGAGGCCAAAGTAGCGAATCATAACCTGTCCCTTGTCAGGAATATGGGAGGTTACTCTTGCTATGAACTCCAGACCTGCCTGTGCGATGCACGCAGACAGGTCGCCCCACTCCTCACGTCTCTTGCCATGACAGGATGGGCAGAAACCGCGAACTTTACATGAGAGAAAGATGCTGCCCATTTTTCTTTCGAGTGGAGAAATTGTCTGGATTCCAGGACTTCCTGTCTCAGAAAAATATAGGATTGATGATTCAACCTCTGCTATTTTTATAATCGAAAGATTATAGGTAATTCTCTTTCCAGATTTCAAAAACAAGAAGAGCCCAGAGTTGATGGCTGAAATTCTCTCTTCCTCGAAGATGTAAATCTATCATTTTTTTTATCGTGTCAAAATTGAAATATCCTTCTCTTCTGATTTTTGTTTCGTTTAAGTAGTCCAGCATTAGATTTTTCAATTCGTCCTTTAGCCAGTGTTTAATTGGGATACTGAACCCTTCTTTTTTTCTGTATATGTTTTTATGCGGGAGCAAACGCTCCATTGTCTTTTTGAAGAGCCATTTGGTCGTAATACCTTTAAGTTTTAGTTCTCCAGGGAGACCAAAGATAAATTCAATTATTTTATGATCCAGAAGGGGAACTCTTGTCTCGAGTGAAGTTGCCATACTCATCCGGTCAAGCTTAACCAGAATATCATCTGCAAGATAAGTTTTCAGGTCTAAGTAAAGCTCTCCGTTTATATCGTCGAAGCGGGAAAGCCGTGTCCAGATTCCTTGAAAAGGTTCTATCTCATTTATAGACATTAAACCATTCAATTCTTGAATAAAATTCCTGGAATACAGGGACCGCTTATCTTTTAACGAAAGAAACATCATCCATCTGAGATGTCTTAATTCAGGATCATTTTCAAAACCCTGCGAGTATCTTCGTATCTTATTCCACAATCCTTTCTTTTTTGGTGATGGAGGAATCTTTTTAACTATAGATGGGATAGTTTTTTGGAGAAGAGGAATAATAGGAAGTCTGGAAAGTTTCTGAGCCTGGTAATGTTCGTAGCCTCCAAAAATTTCATCTCCACCATCTCCTGAGAGAATAACCTTGACATACGATCTTGCCATTTTGGATACAAGATAGGTCGGAAAAATTGAAAAGTCACCGAAAGGTTCATCCAGATGGTGAATGAGTTTCTCGGTAAGCTCTAAAGCTTCGGGCTTAAGGATAAATTCTTCATGCTTAGTATCGAATTCTTTTGCAATTTGACGGGCATAGTCGAGTTCATTATAAGTGCTATCTTCGAATCCGATAGAGAAAGTTTTAATAGGAGAAGCCCCTGATTTTCGCATCAGGCCGACAATGGCAGAGGAATCTATGCCTCCACTCAGGAATGCTCCGAGGGGGACATCGCTTATTAATCTCATTTTTACAGATTCTTTGAGTAGTTCGTAGAGTTCATCCATCAGAGAGCAAAGGCTTCTTTTGGATGGTTTTTCAGGGGTGGGGTTTGGCGGTTGAATGTCCCAGTATTTTTTAATCTGAATTCTACCCTCTTTGTATATCAGATAGGATGCGGCAGGAAGCTTGAAGATGTTTTTGAAAATAGAAAGAGGTGCTGGGATATACTCAAGAGTTAAGAATAAATCTAAGGCATGAGGACAGATGTATCGTTTTACCTCAGTGCAGGCAAGAATAGTCTTTAATTCTGAGCCGAAAACAAGTGTTTTATCTTCGAGAAGTGTGTAATATAGTGGTTTTATCCCTATTCTATCCCGTGCAAGGACCAGCCTGTTTTGTCTTTTATCCCAGAGTGCAAAAGCATACATTCCCCTTATCTTTCCTAAAAAATCCTCTCCCCACTCTTCATAACTATGGACAATCGTTTCTGTATCTGTATGAGTGCTGAATTTATGACCGCGTGATATCAGCTCTTCCCTTAGAAAGGGGAAATTATATATTTCTCCGTTGTAAGCCGCCCAGATAGAGCCATCTTCATTGGATAAAGGCTGATGGCCTCCTTCGATGTCGATAATGCTTAAACGACGTGTTGCAATGCTGACATTCTTTTCTATGAATATTCCTTCATCGTCAGGGCCACGATGAATTATGCTCTGACACATGGATGAAATAATAGAAGAGTTAACTGTTTCTTCTTTGCTGGGCTTGATAACTCCGCATATACCGCACATGTTTCTTATTCAGGTTGAGATTCGGGAATGATCTCCACCTCAAAAAAAACGCCCAGATGTCTCTTTTCCTTTCCTTTTTCAAACTCAAGGTAGGGAATAGATCCTTTAGAGGCCTTTATTTTTATTTTGTAAAGATGTATCCATTTGTTTAATTGAAAAGCTTTAACTGGTTCGAATGAAACAATTCCCCGCTGTTTCGTATCGAGAATAATTTTTTTCTTCTTTCTTCCAACTTTTACTGTAATTTCGTTTCTCATTCGAGGATTGTTGAGAAAATGAAATGCGAGTTTTTTGATGGGATAATATGTCTTCAGGATCATTTCAGCCGTTTTAGGGCCTTTTGTCCAGAATCCCCTTCGCTCTAAAAGAGAATCTGTCCGGGGGATGAAATTGTCATCGAGAAAATGGATCCAGCCAATATCAGGTGGATTTCCCACTTCCTGTCTGAAAGCACTGGGATTTGTGTTTGTTGGGATGTTGTTAATAAGAGTAAGCTCTACGGGTAAGAGTTTAAAAGGAAATTTTTTAGCATGGGTGGCGGGATAATGGGAATGCTGGAATGGGCTTACAAGTATTTGTGCGATAAACAGGGATGCTATTACCCAGTTCAACCCGATCTCCCTATAGTCCTTTTTCAAACCAGGAAGAAAGAAAAAGAAGGGATATATGTTCATAAAATACCTGTTTGCCAGAGCTCCTCCTCCTCCTGCATAATTGTCAGGCATGAGAATAATATAGATTAAGATTTCTGCTCCGAGGGCTCCGAGGAGAAGCCATTGATAAAGATATTTTTTTCTAAAGGAGAAAATTATTAAGGATAGAAAAGCAGGGAAAAAATACCAGATAATCCCTGAAAATCGGCCGAAGAAATAATAAAATAAATTGGCGATAAACACTCGAGGTGGAAAGAGATGCTTTTTTGTATAGCCAGCTGATGTCATGGTGCTTCCGAGAGAATCGAATTTAATATTCTCTTTTTCTAAAGGGTATCGATAATAGAAAGTTTTTCGTTCGCCTCCCTGATAATTCCAATCTCCTGTAGCAAAATAATTTGTTCCCCAGAATATTCCTGAAGCGGCAAGAAAGATGAGAATCATGAGAGAAGATTTCAAGAATCTTTTTTTGAGAAGACTATGAAGAATGAGAGGCACCATGAGTACAATATTGGGTGGCTTTGAAAAGACAGCGATGGCTGCCAGAAATGATGCCAGATAATCTGACCAATCAGAAAGAAGAAAACTATGGATTTTAGTCTTTTTTCTCTCTTTTAAAGGCTCTCTTGTCGAGCGATATTTATAAAGCCACAAGAAGAGCACTGTAAAAGCGAGAAAGAGGTTGAAAAAGTCAGGAGAAATCCAGATAAAATACACGATAGAGACAGAAGCAAGCAAAAAGGTTACAACGGAAAGGAGAGAGAGCTGAGGTTTATTAAAAGAACACACATATATATAGCCCATAAGAAGCAGGAGGAAGAGCAGAATTGAATGAAATACAAGAAATCCATTACTGCCAAAAATCTTCACAAATGGTGCTGCAAATAAGGGGAAAGCGAAGGATTTTGCATAAAAGATTTTATCATTTTTCCCTTTTTTTAAGAAGATTCCCAGAGGCCCTGAATCAAAGGCTTTATAATAGCGGATTAAATCTTTTTTCGTGTACTCAAGATCTCCGTCCTGTGCAAGGCTCTGAGTCATGGAGTAGTAAATGGCCTCATCGGCAAATAAAAAGTTTCCCTGAATTGATGGAAGATTGATAGAAATAGAAATACCGAGAGAGAAGATGAAGAAAAAGAGAATGATTATAAAAATCTTCTTATTTTCTTGTCTCATGGATAAAGCAATATCATACTCAACGCTAAAATTCAATAATGCCTTGGCTAAATGAATAAAATTGTGTTAAATGGTGTCAAATACGTTTTTTTCATCCAATTGCCTTTGCTGATTAGTAATTTAATGTTTTAAGAGTCCATGATTTTGAAATAGCTGACCTCAGCCTGATTATTTACATTTATAACAACAATTTTCGTAGATGATTGGTTAGCCTTTAAGGATTATATTTTTAATCAAAAAGATGGGTTTAAGGTTAAAAAACAACACGAAAATTCATCTAAAAGGACTATTGACTATGATTAATTATTAATTATAGTACTAATAAAAGAAACAATATTTGTCATTAAAGAGACAAAAATTGACAGAAAGATGGAAAATAATTAAAGGGAGAAGAGCTAATATATTTATTTTCAGCAGATTATAATAATTTTAATTTGGTATAAAAATTGCTTCAATAAGTTAGGGTTATTATAATTTTTATTAGCTTTTATTTTGTTGTTTTTTTGTGTATGAATCTATAAAATAATATAAGCCTATATTTTTTTTGTGAGAAAAAAGTGGAATCAAGGACAAAAGGGTCATAGAAATAGAGAATTTTGAATAATATGAAGAGTAAAAGCATTATTTTTAAACAAAAGAATCATTTTTATAATGATAGATTATCTTTGTCCACAAAAGGATTTACTTTGATTGAAGTCCTGGTGGTTATCGGCATAATAGGAATATTTATCGCTGCAATATATCCAAGTATTCTAAACTCATTGGAAACAAGAAGAATAGAAAACGAGGCAAGAGATGTTCTTGCTACTTTGCAGAGGGCAAAATATCAAGCAGTAAAGAGTAAATTAAATCATAGAGTACGCTTTTTTCAGGATAACAATAATAAGTGGTATTTTATTCTTGAAGAGGAAAATTTCGTAAATGTTGGAGGGGTTGCCACAAGTAAATGGGAAACAGTGCATGGATTTGTCATAAAGAGCGTTTCATCTAATTTCGAGGTAACTATGAATTTGCCTAATACAGGAACTGCTGAACCTGGTAAGGCAGTGGCTTTTTCTCCCCTTGGATTTATCACAAATTTTACACTCAACCAGAACACAATAACATTAAAGAGCGAAAAATTAGAAAGATACAATCAGCCTGATCTTCG
>Ga0209121_10000249_pt1 | contig 57630 bp, 48 predicted proteins | sample Cruoilmetagenom3_FD_187292 | JGI IMG/M metagenome (GOLD analysis project Ga0209121, IMG submission 187292) | Oil polluted marine microbial communities from Coal Oil Point, Santa Barbara, California, USA - Sample 3 (SPAdes) (version 2) | ecosystem: Environmental > Aquatic > Marine > Oil seeps ...
CGCCGGCCATCGGCAGCCCGGTGCAAATCGTCAAGAAGGTGCAGGGCGGGGTCTACGGCATGGCCTATGTCACCGGCGGCTGGTACACCAACGTTCTGCCCGAGGCCGACTTCTTCAAGCTGTCGGAGGTAGACATCTCGGAGCTTCGCCAGAATGGCGGCTACGAGTATTTTCAGAAGCTGCATGCCGAAAAGGGCCTGCATTATCTGGGTCGCACCTACGACACGTCGCCTTACTATCTCTACCTGAACAAGCCGATCGATTCGGCCGATCTCAGCGGGATCGACATCCGCGTGTCCACGGCCTACCAGGCGTTCTTCTCTGCCCTTGGGGCCTCGACTCACTCTGCCCCTGTGCCCGAAGTCTATACGCTCATGGAACGCGGCGTGGTGGACGGCTACGGCTGGGTCGCCGAGGGCATCTTCGATTATAGCTGGGATCAGGTGACGAAATACCGGGTCGAGCCGGGGTTCTTCACGGGCAACGGCCACGTGGTGATGAACCTCGAACTCTGGGAAAGCATGTCGGAAGAACAGCAGTCCATGCTCAACGAGATGATGCTCGAACTCGAACGCGGGAACTACCTTGTCGCCGAGAATGACGCAAAGGAAATCGCGCGGCAGACGGAAGCGGGCATCGAAACCATCGTGTTGCCACCCGACCAAGCGGAAATCTGGAGTGAGACGGCACGTCGTGTCGGCTGGGAAGAAGCCCGGAAGATCAATGCAACGGTCGCCGACGAAGTGCGAGCGTTCATTACCCGGCCGTGAGTCGCCGCACGTGGCCGCGCCGTTGCGGCCACGTGCATGTCCCATGTAACTTTGCTGGGAATAGGGAGGTGTCTGGAATGTTGCGACATGTTCGCGCGGTGTACGAAAGTGCGCTCAAGGGGTTTGTGCTGCTCTTCGGCGCTGCGGTGGGATTCATCGCCGTCACGGTCTCGATGAACATCTTCCTGCGCCTGTTTGGCGTGCCCACGGTTGAGTGGGTCGGAGAGGTGGCGGAATACTCGATTTATGTGGGGGCATTCGCGGCCGCGCCCTGGGTGCTCCGCCTTGGACTCCATGTCAGGATCGACATCCTCTCCAAGACCCTGCCCCGTGCGGGCGCTCGTGCGCTCGACCTGGTCGCCGATTCTGTCGGTCTCGCGATCTGTCTGTTCATCGCCTACTTCAGCGCGGGTGCCGCCTACAACTCGTTCGAACACGGCAGCAGCATCTACAAGAGCTTGGTGATCCCGGAATGGCCCCTGCTTGCGGTCATACCTGCCTCTTTCCTGCTTCTCGGTATCGAGTTTCTGCTGCGCATCCTGGCCAATAAATCGGATGACGCCGAGACGACGTCAATCTCGGGAGGGTTCTGACCATGGAGTGGTATCTCGCGCTCTTGCTGATGCTTGCCATCATCGGCTTCGGCATGGCCATCGGCCTACCGGTCGCCTTTTCCTTCATCGGGGCGAACCTGATCGGCATGACGCTGTTCATGGGGGGCACCGCGTCGCTGGAATTCCTGTCCGGTGAAATGTTCGAATCGGTGGCCAAGTTTTCCTTCCTGCCCGTCGTTCTGTTTCTGCTGATGGGAGAGATCCTGTTCCAGTCCAAGGTCGCCTTCCGGGCGATCAACGCGGTCGATGTTCTGATCTCGCGCGTTCCCGGCCGCATGTCGGTGGTGGCGATCGCCGGGGGAACCATTTTTTCATCGCTCACCGGCTCGACCATTGCCAACACGGCGCTGATGGGCGGTGTTCTGTTGCCCGATATGCTCAAGCGGGGCTATCACCCGAGCATCGCCATGGGGCCGATCATGGCGACAGGGGGGATTGCCATGCTGATCCCGCCCTCGGCGCTGGCGGTCCTGCTGGGCAGTCTCGCCTATATTCCGATTTCGTCGCTCCTTGTGGCGGGGCTCGTGCCCGGTATTCTGATGGCAGTGCTGTTTTTGAGCTATGTCCTGATCCGGTGCACAATCAACCCCGAACTGGCTCCGGTTCAGGCCACCGTAGACGATCTGACGCTCGGCGAGAGATGGCGCCCGTTTCTGGTCTACGTGCTGCCCCTGATGTTGATCTTCGTTGCCGTGGTGGGCAGCATCTTCGGGGGCATCGCATCGCCGACCGAGGCGGCCGCAATCGGCTGCATGGCCGCGGTGATCGCAGCGATCGCATACCGGTCACTGACCTTCGAAGTCCTGGGGATTGCGCTCTCCGAGACCGCCAAGGTCGCCTCAATGATCCTGCTCATCGTGGCCGGTTCTACCACCTTCTCTCAACTCCTCTCCCTTTCGGGGGCGATCCAGGGGATGCTGGGTTTCGTGGAAGGGATGAACCTGACGGCCTTTGGTGCGGTGTTGATGATGCTGCTTGTGTTGATCTTCCTGGGCGCTTTCATGGATCAGGTCAGCATGCTTTTGGTCACTCTTCCCTTCTTCCTGCCGATTGCGCTGGCGCAAGACGTCAACATGCTCTGGCTTGGCGTCCTGTTCCTGGTGGTGATGGAGGTCAGTCTGTTGACACCGCCATTCGGCCTCCTGCTGTTCGTGATGCGCGGCGTGGCGCCGGAGTCGATATCAATGCTGGCGATCTACCGGGCGGCGATACCGTTCATCTGCCTCGAACTCCTGGTTCTGTTCGTGCTGTTCCTGTTCCCGGAACTGGCCCTCTGGTTGCCCAGCTTCCTGTAGCCGGCGGGTTCGCCGACACGTAGGGCCGACAAGCGGCAGAACGTCGTGCTTTGTCGGTGATTTGGGCCATGGGAGCGCAGGTCGCGGCGTCTTTCAGCGGGGTTGCTTGTCAATTGGTCATGAGCAGCCCCACTTGAATGGTCCAGTTTGAAAGTTGGTGCATTGTTGGCCTTGGGTCCATCGGAACGATGGTTTCGGGCGCTGGTGGTCGGTAGCCTAAGGCATTGTGGGGACGTCTCGTGTTGTCGTGTTTCCTCCCTCCTTCAATGAGGATCTGGGCTTCGCGCAGCGAATAGAAGATCTCGCCATGCAGCACTTCATCTCGCATTCGCCCGTTGAAGCTTCCGCCCGATCCGTTCTCCCATGGTGACCCTGGCTCGATGTAGACGGTGTTTACACCGCCGAGAGGGGCCATCCAGCGTCTCGCAGCAACGCAGCAACGCAGCAACGCAGCAATCCGGCGATAGCCATATCGACCGAACTGGCGTGTCAGCTCGATCATGTCGGCAACCAGGCGTTCCTCGTCAGCGCGCCCCTGCGGCGGTCGTCGCTGGGTCGACCGATGCCGCCCCGGACCGCGACAAAGCCGACGTTCGCAAACCTTCATCTGGCTGCGCACGTGACCGATGCAGGCCCGACGACGGGAAGGGCTCAAAAGGTTCCCCTTGCTGCCTCCGACAGGATCAATCTGTCCAGCGTAAGGTCCGACACAGCTCGCCGGAGCCGTTCATTCTGCTTTTTGGAGCCGCTTCAGTTCCTTGAGCTGTGCCGTGCCCATTCCGCCATACTTCTTGTTCCAGCGATAATTGGTTTGTTCCGTGACGCCGATCTGCCGGATCGCGTCGATGCGGGCAACCTTTGCCCCATCAGTACCTCAACCTGCCGCACCTGAACGACACTCTCTTCCGGCTTGGGTCTCCTGGTCGCCATCTATGGTCCTCCGTTTCCTAATCATAAGGGCGGGCCACTTCATCGGGCGGGGCTCAAGTCGGCTGAGCCGCTCCGATCGCGGCGACGGTGTTCACGACGATGCGGCGCGCCTCGGGACGTTGACTGCGAGCAACCATGCGGCCCTGGATAGCCTTGCATCCACATGAGTGTTCCGGCAATTCGGCGCCGGTGCGGACGAAGAACAGCGGCACCGGGCGGAGGGCTCGCCCAATCCGCCCTGCCGTTCGCATACCGCGTGTCCGTCAGGTGAGGGCGCCGGGCAACGCCGGTCATGCGTCGTCCGACCGGCTCATGAAAACCCTGGCCAGCGTCTCAGTTCTTGTCGACGGGTTACGACCTCATCCGCCCCGCCGTCTCGCGCTCGGCGCGTTTACAGCGCATCGGCGGCAGGCCCTTGTCCATCAGCGCCATGTCATCGAGAACCATGTCGCCCATCTGTCTGAACGCGACATCCATTGCGCCGGCGCGATGCGCCGAGCGGATCAGCCCGGAGAGCTTGCGGGCGCGGTGTTCGGCAGGCATGGGTTCCTCCGGCCAGACATCGGTGGCGGCGCGAATATGGCCGCGTTCCACCGCGTCGAGTAGCGCGTCGAAATCGACCACGTCAGCACGCGAGAGCAGGATGAACGCGGCCCCCGGGCGTATCGACGCTGACCTGCCACAAGGGAAACGCCCGACGCCAGAGTGCTGGCGGGAGGCGGCGCGGTTGGCACTGATGGGCGGGCGCACACGGCGTGAAATCGGGGAAGATCTCGACCATCCACTGTCCGGCAGGCCATTGCGAAGCACTGTCGCGAGAGGGGGGCTGTCGACATTTTTGCGGTGCAACAACGGATCGCGAAGCTCGAGGCGATCAATAAGGGGCTCGATCTGGGCGTCCAGGCCGGCCCGGCGCAGGCCACGCGTGTTCGGCTGGCCTCAACGCGCTGCAGGCCGGGGCATCGTTGTTGCGGGCGGGGCCGGGGAGGCAGCGAACGCTGCATTCGCAACACGGCAACATCATGAACCAAGAAGTGACGCAAGGCGAAACAGGCCTCGCCGTCATTGCCCCGGCAACTGATACCTTCGAGGAGAAGACAGGTTGCCAGTTCCATGCATACCGCCTTGTTTTCGACAACGGGTGCGGCGCGGAGTGGCCGGGCGATTGGCGGGGCCGATCAACCCGGGAAGGTCGCGAGAGTGATGCCGCTGACGTTCGAGATCCAGTCCTCTATCCTGACGGGCGCTTCAGGCCTCGGCGGCGCCGGATCGACTGTGGGCATAGCATCGGTCTATCGCGGAATCGACTCCGCGGCAGGCGTGCCGAAGCCCGGCGATGCTGGGGCGGCAATCGCCGCGTCCGGCCGTCCGGCGAGACGGGCGCGGGTCCGGACGGATGGCGCGACGCTCAATCGTGAAAAGCTTGCCGCAGGGGCCCCCGACAGCCCGGCGCGACCGGCCATCTGCGGCCACCTGCCGCCGTCAAAATGCCCGTGTGCCCCGCCCCGCGGCCGACCAGGGGAAGGGATTGGCGCGTCTATCCCCCCAAGGCAGCCTGTCGACTACTCGGCTTCGGACGGCGTCCTCTCTCCCCGGGTTGTCGACCCCGGCGCAGGGGGAGGAGGCCGGGCAAGCCGGAGGGTTTCCGTTGTCGCGCAGGTTGAAACCTGCGGGTCGTTTCCTGGCGCCCACGTCCCCGTCGGTCCGCGGCGTAACGTCGGCCTTTCGCCTGAGCGGAGGTACCAAAGACGAATCCCTGACCGCATTCGGAGAGCCGCGCGTGTGCCGGCGGTCCGACCTCTTCCAAACCCACAAGGAGTCATCCCCATGCCGAAGAATGCCACCGTGTCCTGCCCGGCCGGAACGCCCACCCAGTTGACGGATCTCGCGGTAAGCGTCGCGCGCGTGGTTGGCTCGCAGGATTTCCATCTCTGCGCGACCCTCGACACGACGCCGCCGACCTCGACCGCGGGTTCGGTGATGTTGCTTCCCTGGTCCGTCCTGACCGCAGACCTGGCGCTCGTCGATCTGTTTCCGGGGGTCGGCGCCTCCGTCTATCTCTGGGCCTGGCCTTTGAGCGGCGCGGTCGATGTGTCCGTTTCGCACGCGTGAGGGTATGATGCGTAGTCAAATCTTACGGTCCTTCGGGCTGAACCGATTGGGCGGTGGCGGGGGCGGCAGTGCCCCCAACATGCTTGCCCCAGGCACGTTCACTGATGGGGTCGAGGAATTCACAAACGCGGGCACCGCTTTGAGTCTCACCAATCCGAACGGCGTTTTGCGCGGCACGAAGACGACCACGAGCAGCGAAGCGGCATCAAAGGAAATCACCGGCCTGATCGTCGGCGCGGTCTATGATCTGGTTTATACAATCGACACCACGAACAAAGGGTCGGCCGCTGCCCGATTGCGGGTGGAGTCGGGGTCACAGCTGGCAACTGGCACCGGGCCTGTCAACATCGGTTATACGCTTCGGCAGCTCTATGAGAATGAGACGGTGGAGTTTGAAGCCACACATGAGACGATGTACTTCGGAGTCCGATTCACCGGAGCCTATTCAGGAGTCTGGTTTGATCTGGACAATATCTCTCTCAGATTGCAGGCCGAAACCATGTACTTTGCGGGCGGCACCGAGATGTTTTTTCTGGACGAAACTAAAATGCGGTTTTCGGAGAGCTGAGCAATGGCAAATATCATCGACAAGATCGAAGCGACCTCTTTGTCCGATTCAGACATGTTTTATGGCGTGGTCGGCGGCGCGGACAGGAAGGTTTCCGCCGCGACGCTACGCGGTGAGATCGGCACGGTTGCTGTCAGCGCGAACATTCACCTTCCGGATGTGATGTACACGATGGTTGGCAACGAACTGAACCTGTACTTCGGCAACTTCATCCAAACGAGTGTTCCGGGCGGCATCGCGGCGCTTGAGATCGACATCCGCGACCAGGCTTCGGCGTACACCACGCCGGTCGGGGAGCAATTCGGAGATCATTGGGCGTGGACCCCGTCCAGCGCGTCAACAGAAGGCCTGCGGATTGAAGTATCGCAGGGCGGAACGTTGATTGCTTCGAAAGACTTCTCTGTTGAGGCCGTCGCCGCAAGCGCAGGCGCGGCGAACAGCCGCAAGGTCCTGCTGATCGGTGACAGCACGAGCGCCATTGCGAGCGGGGCCGGGACCGCCTGCGCGGATCTCGAAATGTACGGCGCCAGCGAAGGCCCGACCATCACGACGGTTGGCGCCAAGTCCGGGTCTGCCACCGATCTGGATGGCACGTCACGGACAGTGAACAACGAAGCAGACGGTGGTGTGCAGACCTCAGGTTACTGGCTCAATACAGGGGCCGGGTCTCCCTTCTGGAATGGCGGCGCATTCGACTTTGCCAACTACCTGAGCACCAACGGCATCACGCTTTCAGCGGGTGACTGGGTGATTTTTCATGCTGGTATCAACGACATCTTCAGCGGCATCGGCGACACCGATATTCAAAACCGGGTCACGAAGTTTGTCACCGCAATCGACGGCATGGTCGCGGAAATGAAAGCAGATGTTTCGGGTCTCAACTACGGGCTGTGTCTGATCATGCCGCAGGCCGGTAACCCGTTTGCGCCCCGAGAGCAGCAGGACGCATTTGGCTCACTCTATGACGCAAGCCAGTCGGCACAGGACTACCGGGACGCACGGTGGCAGCTTCTGAGCCAACAGCTGTCCGAGTATAATGGCCGAGAGGCCGACGATATCTATATCATGCCAACGCACGCGGCGATTGATCCGGTGACCGGTTTCTCGTCGGGGTCGCAAAGTGTTCATGCCTACACGAATGCAATGGTGACGCGGTACTCGGACCCGATCCACCCGTCTGCTGTTGGACACCACATGGCGGGTGCGGCCATGTTCGGCGTGATCAAGGGGCAGGAGTAATCCGTGACCTGGGCCGGCATGATTGGCGACGCGGCGACGGAGGGTATCCCGCTTGCCCGCAGCTGCGCAAAAAAGAGTGGCACGGCGGAATCGTTCCGCCTGCCGCGGTCTCGTGCGAACCGTTCGGTTGGTCAGTCACCCCGAGGGTTTCGATCAAGCACCCCGAGGGTTTCTCAAGGACCGTTGACCTCGCGGTGAAAACAACGCTCGGCTTGCCCTGCCGGACAGGCTGAGACAAGCCGGCCACCCGGTGGGTTGGCCTTGGGCCGCTCCGGGGGCGAACCGAGCCACTCATGGCAACACAGCAACCCTTTCAGAACCAGATGGCGGCAAGATTGACCTCACCGCGTCAATTCTTGTCGACCGGCTTCGACCGCATGCGCTGCGCCGTTTCGCGTTCGGCCCGTTTGCAGCGCATTGGAGGCAGGCCTTTGTCCATCAGGGCCATGTCTTCGAGCACCATGTCGCCCATCTGTTTGAACGCAACATCCATTGCGCCCGCGCGGTGTGCGGAGCGGATCAGTCCGCTGAGCCCGCGCGCGCGGTGGCCTGCCGGCATGGGTTCCTCCGGCCAGACGTCGGTGGCGGCGCGAATATGGCCGCGCTCGACGGCATCGAGCAGCGCGTCGAAATCCACCACGTCAGCGCGCGAGAGCAGGATGAACGCGGCCCCCGGGCGCATCGACGCGAACGCGTCCGCGCCGAGGAAGCCGCGGTTCTCACTCGTCACCGCGGCCATGACGAAGATGAAATCGGAACCGGTGAGAACGTCGTCGAGCGTGGCCGGAGCGACCCGGGCATCTTCCAGGATCGACGGCGGCAGCCAGGGATCGAAGACCTTGACGTCGCACCGGAAACCCTCGAGCAACCGGTTCATCGCCCGGCCAAGATCGCCGAATCCGATGAGACCGACATCCGAGCCCGTGAGCAGCCGGGCGCTTGCGTTGCCGTCTCCGCCCCAGAGCTCGTGTCCCTCGGCGAAGGCCAGGTCGGCCGGGGTGATGTCGCGGGCGAGATCGAGCGCAAAGCCAAGCCCGATCTCGGCCACGGGCACGGCAAAGACACCGCCGGTGGTCACCACGTGGATACCGCGGGCGAAGATTTCACCATATGGCATGTTGTCCATGAGGTTGGATTCGACGTTCAGCACCGCCTTGAGAGCGGTCATTTTCGCGAGCGTTTCCGAGGGGATGGGCGGTTGACCGAGCACATAGGCGGCGCGCGCCAGCAGGTCGTCATCGAGCCCGGCGACGCTGGCTGCATCGGTCTCGAAAATCTCGTACCGGTCGCGCAGCTCTGCCCGCTTGTCTTCGGTGAAGATCAGATCGAGCGTGCGCGGCTCGGGGGCTGAGATCACAAGCGGTCTGGTCGCATCGGTCATTTCTCTCTCCGCAGAATTCGATCGGCACAAGGATGAGCCGAACCATCAATGAAGCGATTTACTTGCAGGATAAACCGATTTATCGTGAGATTCGAGGCCCAATACGCAGACAATGGCGAATGGGCCGGAGGAGAAAGATGCCGGCTGACGACAAGCAGAAGCGCGCGACGATCCACGATGTCGCCAAGGCTGCGGGGGTCTCGGCGGCCACCGTTTCGAAAGTGCTGCGCGGCGTCAAAACGGTGCGCGAAGACAATGCCGAGCGGGTGCGCGCAGCGGTGTCGGCGCTCGACTACCGGATGGATCCCATCGCCTCGGGCCTGCGCGGCGAACAACGCCGGATTATCGGTGCGGTCGTGCCCGATCTCGAAAGCGCGTTCTTCGGCAGGCTTGTCACCGGGCTCGAACGCGCCGCCGAGGCGGCAGGCTACCACATGATCGTCGCCACATCCCGCGAAAGCGAGGCGCGCGAGGCCGATCTCATCCAGGGGATGAACGACTGGCGGGTCGCGGGCTGCGTGCTGGTGCCGGTGCGCTCCGAACGGGGTCTGGGCGCGCGCACTTTGCGCGATCTCGATATGCAGGCGGTGTTGGTCGACCGGGTCTCGGCCGACGATGCCTTCGATACCGTATCCGCCGACAACCACACCGCCTCGGCGGCCGTGGCGGATTTTCTTGTTCGTCTCGGTCACCGGCATGTGCTGCTGCATGGGGCGACGCAGATTTCCAAGGCCATCCGCACCCGTCTCGAGGGCTTCCGCGAGCGCGCCCTGGCCCTCGATCCCGGCATGCGGATCGACGAATTGCTGTCCGACGCGCCACTGGAAGACCAGCGCCCCGCGATCCGCGACTATTTCGCCGCCAACCAGGGCACCGACCGTCCCGCGGCGGTGTTCTCGTTGTCGCAGCAATCAACACTTCTGGTCCTGTCCGAAATCCGCCGGATGGGGCTCGACGTGCCTGAGGATATCGCCCTCGTCGGCTTCGACGATGCGGATTGGATGCAGACCACCTGGCCCTCGATCACTGCTGTTGCGCAGCCCGTAACAGCGATCGCCGAACGTGCGCTCGGCACTCTGCTCGCGCGGGTCGAGGGTGAAAGCACCGGGTTCCCGGTTCAATACCTGGAGCCCTGTACCATGCTCGTCCGCCAGTCGGCCGGGCAGACGGAGAAGGCGCCGCCGCGCCGGTCCCGGAACGGCGGCCAATAGAATGACCATGATCCTGGAGGAGGAAACCATGTCCACACTGAAATCCACCCTGAAGCTCGGCGCCGCGGCGCTTGCGACCTTGCTCGCGGTTGCACCCGCGCAGGCCGACGGCGAATATGGCGTGCTGATGAAGACCCTCGCCAACCCGTTCTGGGGCGCGATGGGCAAAGGTGTCGAAGACGGCGCAACGGAAGCCGGCGTCGCGTACTATCTGCAGGCGGTCGAGAGCGATCAGGCGGCCGAAAGCCAGCTCAACGTCTGCAATACTATGCTCGAGCGCAATCCGGTCGCGATGATCACCGCCGCGATCAATTCCACCAACCTGCTGCCCTGCCTGAAATCGGCGCAGGAAGCCGGTATCAAGGTCGTCGATCTCGACGGTAACCTCGACCAGACGATCCTCGACGCCGAAGGCATCGATATCACCTTCCGGATCGGGTCCGACAACGTGCTCGCCGGCGGGCAGGGGGCCGAGTACGTGGTCAGCCAGCTCGGCGCCGACGCCACCGGGCCGGTGCTGGTGATTGAGGGGCTGTCGGGCAACGTGACCGGCGAGAAGCGCGCGCGCGGTTTTGCCGACAAACTCGCTGAACTGGCCCCGGGGCTCGAAATCGTCGCCTCGCTTCCGGGTGATTGGGACCGCGGCAAGGCCGCCAACATCACCAACGACCTCCTGACCCGCAACCCCGACCTCGTCGCCATCTTCGCCGCCAACGACGGCATGGCGCTGGGCGCGGTGGAAAGCGTGTTCGCGGCCGGCAAGGGCGGCGACGTGGTCATCGTCGGCGTCGACGGCAACTCGGATGCGGTGAAGTCGATCCAGGAAGGCCGGCTCACGGCTTCGGTCGCGCAGCTGCCCTACCTGGTCGGCAAGCAGGCGGTCGAAAACGTCAAGACCGCGGTCGAAGGCGCCGCAGTCGAAAAAGAGGTCATCGTGCCGACCCTCGTGCTCACCAAGGAGGTGATGGACGCCGGCACCGAGCCGCTGCTCGAATTCGTCAAGTGATCCTCACCTGATCCTCAACTGATCCTTCCTGTGGCGGGGCTTCCGGGCCCTGCCACACCTCACGACCCAAGCCGCGGCAGACTTCAGGTGCCCGCGACAGTGGAGACGACGATCCCATGACTTCCACCGATTCCGGTTCCGCCAGCCCGAGGCCGTCGCTTTGGGCGCGGGTCCAATCTGGCGCCATCGAGCAGTTTCACATCCGCATCGAGAGCTTGATCGTGCTCCTTGTTCTCGGCGCGATCATGTCGGTGCTCTCGCCCTATTTCCTGTCCGTCAGCAACTTCATGAACATCTTCCTGGCCACCGCCACCATCGGCGTGCTGGCCATCGCCGCCACCTACGTGCTGGGCTCCGGCGGGCTCGATTTGTCGCTGGGATCGGTGATGGGGTTCGCGGGCGTCGTCGGCGCCTGGGTGGCGGTGAAAGCCGGGCTGCCGACCTCGGTCGCGGTGGCGGCCACCATCGGTGCCGGCGCCCTCGCGGGCTTCGTCAACGGCCTGATCATCACCCGCGCTTTCGTTCCTGCCTTCATCGTCACGCTCGGCATGCTCGGCATTGCCCGGGGCCTCGCGCTCGTCATCAACAACGGCGCGGCGATCTACGGCCTGCCGCCGGCGATGGTCTACCTCGGCCAAGGCCGCCCGTTCGGTGTGCCGATGCCGGTCTTCATCTTCATAGGTACGGCGGTAGTGATGCACATCCTGCTCGCCTACACCCGCTACGGACGCCACACGCTCGCCATCGGCGACAGTGAAAACGCCGCCAAGACCGCCGGCATCAACGTCGCCCGTCACCGGCTGTCGCTCTACACGCTGTCGGGCGCGCTCGCCGGGCTCGCGGGGCTGATCTTCGCCACGCGCGTGAATGCGGGCGACCCGACGGCCGGCCTGACCTACGAACTCACCGCGATCACCGCCGCGATCATCGGCGGCACCAACCTGTTCGGCGGTCGCGCCTCGATCCTCGGCACGATGATCGGCGCGCTCATCATGGGCGTGCTGCAAAACGGGCTCAACCTGCTCGCGGTGCAGAGTTACTACCAGCAGATGGCCATTGGCGCTGTGCTGATCCTCGCGGTCTTCATCGACCAGTGGCAGGTCCGCAAGGAGGCCCAGGTATGACCCTCCTGACCATTCAGAACGTCTCCAAGAGCTTCGGCCCGGTCCATGTGCTGGAAGATGTCTCCATGAGCGTCGACCGCGGCGAAGTCGTCGGCCTCGTCGGCGACAACGGTGCGGGCAAGTCGACGCTGATGAAGATCGTCACCGGCATGTATACCGCCAACAAGGGCAAGCTGACCCTCGACAGCGAAGACATCCTCACCCATTCCCCGGGCGAACGCCGGCGGATGGGCATCGAGATGATCTACCAGGATCTCGCTCTGGCAAAACAACAGGACGTGGCCGCCAATATCTTTCTGGGCCGCGAGCCGCAGCGCAGAATCCTGGGGCTGAACTTTGTCGACCGGGCGACCATGCGCATCGAGGCACGGGCAATGATCGACCGGCTCGGCGCGCGGCTGCCTGCGATCAACCGGCCGGTGGGCTCGTTCTCCGGCGGCCAGCAGCAATCGGTCGCCATCGCCCGCGCGCTCACCTTCGACCCGAAGCTCGTCATCATGGACGAGCCGACCGCCGCGCTCGCGGTGCGCGAGGTCCAGGGCGTGCTCGACCTCATCCGCCAGCTCAAGTCGGAAGGCATCGGGGTGATCCTGATCTCGCACCGGCTCAATGACGTGCTCTCGGTGACCGACCGGATCGTGGTGCTCAACCACGGCCGCGCCGCCGCCAACCTGACAACGGCGGACACCGACATGACGCAAGTGGTCTCCGCCATCGTCGGCGGAACCGATATGGACCACGCCGCCGAACACGAAGCGAGAGGATAGATCATGGCCCAGCTTGGCCTGCACACATTCGCCGCCGCCCCGAAATGGGATGTCGCCCAGATGCGTGGCCTCGTGGCAAAGCTCCACGCGCACAAGGTCCGGGTCCTCGAAATTCCGCTGCTCGACCCGTCCGAGATCGACGTCGCCGAGACGCGCACCTTCTGCGAAGAGACCGGCATCCAGCCCGTCTGCTCGCTGGGTCTGCCGGCCGAGATCGATGTGATCGCCGATCCCGATACCGGCCTCGCCTTCCTCGAACCGGCGTTTGAAGTGGCGGCCGGGGTGGGCGCCTTCGCGCTTTCGGGGGTGAGCTATGGCACCATCGGCAAGATCTCCGGCGCGCCGCGCAGTCAAGCGGAATTCGACGGCACCGTGCGGTTCATCGCCCGGGCCGCGCAGGCGGCGAAGGCGCATGGGCTGAAGCTCGGGGTCGAGCCCTGCAACCGCTACGAGACCCACATCATGAACACCGGTGCCGACGGGCGGGCCTATTGCGAGGCGGCGGGCGAGGACAACGTCTTCATCCATCTCGACAGCTACCATATGAACATCGAGGAACGGTCGTTCGCGCAGGGCATTCGCGATTGCGGCGACTGGCTGGGCTACGTGCATCTTTCCGAGTCCAACCGCGCCGCCCCCGGCCACGGCACCATTGACTGGGTGGCGTTCTACGCTGGCCTTGTCGAGGTCGGGTTCGACGGCATTACCACGCTTGAGAGCATGAACCACGTCCACCCCGCCATCGCCTCGGCACTGGCGATCTGGCATCCGGTCGAGCCCAACCCCGACGATGTGATCGACACCGGCCTGCCGGTATTGCATGCTGCGGCACGGGTGGCCGGGTTCCGCTACGAATGAGGGTGGGATGAGCGATCACGCGCAAGAACTGGCACGTAACGCGACAGATCTGGCCGACCGTATCCGGGCCCTGCCCGCGACGACCGCCCGCCGTCACCTCGCGGCCATCGCCGGCCCCCCGGGTTCGGGCAAGTCGACCCTTGCCGCGGCCGTAGTCGCCCGCCTGGTCGATGCCGGGCTGGACGCGGTTCTGATGCCGATGGACGGCTTCCACCTCGACAACCGCCTGCTGGAGCCGCGCGGGCTCCTGCCCCGCAAGGGGGCGCCGGAAACCTTCGATTTCGGCGGTTTCTCCGCCACGTTGGGCCGGGTCCGGGCCGAGCCTTCGGTGATCCTGCCGGTCTTCGACCGGCGCCGCGAGATCGCCATCGCCGGCGCCGAGGAGATCCGCGCCGAAACGACACATGTGGTGGTCGAAGGCAATTACCTCCTGCTCGACGAAGACCCGTGGATGGCGCTCGTGGACATGTGGGATTTCTCCGCCTTCCTCGAGGTGGACGAAGCCGAGCTTGAGCGCCGCCTGATGCGCCGCTGGCGTCGGTTCGGGTTCGATCAAGACGGCGCGCGGGAGAAGGCGCTGGGCAACGACATTCCCAACGCCCGCCGCGTGCTCGGTGCCGTCGTGACCCCGGACCTCACCCTGCGGCAGTAGAGCGTTTCGAGACTCATTGAGATAGATCGGGTCGCCAATGTCCCGAGAACGCCGCAGGCGTGGCAGGGTATTGGCGATACTACTTTTTCTCGAAACGCAATAACCGGGCTCACTCCGCGTCGCGCGCGAACCCCAGCACCGACGCCTCGCTTTCGGGGATCAGCGTCATCCGGTCGCTCACCGGGTCGTAGGCCACCGCGGCGGTGCCCTTCAGCGCCTCAAGTACCTTTTCTTCCTGCCCCGCCATCGCGCCCGGACATGCCATCCGCGTGACCGCGAAAGGCGCGTTGAAGGTGACGAGGCCGGGGGCCGCAACGACTGTCCCCTGGAACCGGTTGCAGCCGGTGGTGCCGAAGATCGCGCCATCGGCGGAGAAGGCGATACGTCCGCCCTCTTCGGCCGCCCGGCCATTGACCGAGACAAGGTTCCAGCCGGTCGCGCCGGAGGTCTGCGCAACCGCGGGCGCGGCGAGGGCGGCGAGCGTCAGGACGAGGGGAAGGATTCTCATGGGGTCTCTCCAATGTGTCACGCGCGGTGTAGCGGAGCCCGCAGGGCACAGGAACCCATGCTGGTACACGGAGCCGTGACGCGTTAGGAGGTGCCGACCCCGTGCCACAACATAGCCGCCCCGATGCCGATCACCCTGACCACCCTCGCCGACCTCGAAAACCTTCCGTTCGACGCATTTCTCGACGTCCGCTCGCCCGCGGAATTCGCCGAGGACCACCTGCCGGGCGCGATGAGCCTGCCGGTGCTGTCCAACGCCGAACGCGCGCGTGTGGGCACGATCTATGTGCAACAGGACCGGTTCCTCGCCCGTAAGGTTGGCGCGGCCCTCGTCTCGCGCAACGCGGCGGCGCATCTCGAAGGCGCGCTGGCGGATATGCCCGGGGGCTGGCGGCCGCTTGTCTACTGCTGGCGCGGCGGCCAGCGTTCACGCTCCTTCGCCGCGATCCTGAAGGAGATCGGCTGGCGGACCGACACGATCGCGGGCGGCTACAAGGCCTATCGCAACCTGGTCGTGGGGGCGCTTTACCGGGCGCCGGTCACGGCGCGGGTGATCCTTGTGGGCGGCGGCACCGGCACGGCGAAGACCCGGCTTCTCGCCCATATCGCCGAGGCCGGTGGCCAGGTGATCGACCTGGAAGCCATGGCCGAACACCGGGGCTCGCTGTTCGGCCCGATGGGCGAGACGCAGCCCTCGCAGAAGATGTTCGAAAGCCGCTTGGCCCAAGCGCTTGCCGGGCTCGACCTGGACCGTCCCGTCTTCGTCGAGGCCGAAAGCTCGAAGATCGGCGACATCATCCTGCCGCCCAGCCTGTGGAAGGCGATGATCGCCGCACCCCGCTTCGAGGTGAAAGCGCCGCTGGAAGCCCGCGCCGCGCATCTCGTGCGCTCCTATCCCGATATGACGGCAGATGCAGGCAAGCTCGAAAGCGTGCTGACGAAACTTGTGCGCTACCATGGGCACGAGCGCGTCGACGCCTGGCGCGCGCTTGCCGCAGCGGGCGACCATGCCGGGATGGCGGCGGCGCTGGTCACCGAGCACTACGACCCCAAATACACCCGCATCTCGCGCGACGGCGCGCCCACGCCGGTGACCCTCGATCTGCCCGATCTCGAGGATGCAACGCTGGCCGAAGCGGCGGCGCGGATGGTCGGGGAGGCGAGTTCCTGAGCGCAGGGCGACGGACGCGCGCGCGTCCGTATGACGCGATTTCGAAATCGCGTGGGAACGCCTTTCGAAAGGCGTTCCGGCACCCGGCGGATCTGTCGCGTAACGGTCGACTCGGGGCGCCGCGGCCCAACTGGTGTTAGCCGCACCGCACTGTGGGCACGCCATCGACAATCCGCCCGATCAATGCGGCCTCATGCCCCATATCCCTGAGCCGGGCCACCAGTGACGCGGCGCGCGCCGCATCGACCGCCGCAAGCAATCCGCCCGCCGTCTGCGGGTCATGCAACAACGCCCCGCGCGCGCCTTCGGCCGCCTCGACGGGTGCCGCCTCCCGGTTGGCCGCCCAGATCGACGAGCGGTGCCCGGCGTCCGCCAGCGCCAGCGCGCCCTGGTACAGTGGCACCGCGTCGAGGTCGATTTCGGCCGCCGCACCGGATGCCTTGCAGATCGCCAGCAAATGTCCCGCAAGGCCAAACCCGGTCACGTCGGTCATCGCATGCGCGCCAGCGAGCAGATCCGCCGCGTCGCCCTGCGGCCGGGCCATCGCTCCGAACATCGCCGCGATGTCGCGCCCGTCGGTCTGGCCCAGCATCTCGGCGGCCAGCAACGTGCCGCTGCCGATCGGCCGGGTGAGCAAAAGCGCATCCCCGACCCGGGCCCCCGCGTTGGTGATCGGATCGCCCTCCACCAGCCCGGTGATCGTGAACCCGAGCGTCATCTCGGCCCCCATCGTCGAATGCCCGCCAACAATCTCGGCGCCCGCAGCGGCGAACACCTCCGAGGCCGCCGCCATCACCTCCGCCATGCTGCGCGCCTGCAGGGGCTGGGACATCCGCGGCAGGATGATGCTCGCCAGCGCCGCCTGCGGCGTCGCGCCCATCGCCCAGATATCGCCCAAGGCATGTACCGCGGCGATCCGCGCGAGAAGGGCAGGGTCGTCGGTGAAGGCGCGCAGATGGTCCGTGGTGAGCACCTGGCGCTGCCCGCCGATCTCGAGCACGGCGGCGTCGTCGCCCGGGCCAGACAGCACGTCCGCCCGCCCCGCGCCTGGCAGAGCGGCCAGCGCCGCCGACAAGGTGCCGGGGCCGACCTTCGAGCCGCAGCCCGCACAGAGCGGCTTGTGTTCGCCCGCCAGCTCCTCGTCCATACCCTGTGTCACGCGCCGGGGCAGGGGCGAGGGCTTCATCTCCGGCAGGTCCTGGAACCGCGCCATGAATTTCGTGTCTATCCGGTTCTTCCAGCGCCACAACAGCGGCCCTGACACGGTGCGCCCCCATTTTTCGGCCAGCGCCGATTTCCCGCCGAGCGAGATGAGCTTCAGATAATCCTTCTGCGGTTGGTAATCCTTGGTCTTCCCGCCCGTCAGCACCGCGCGCAGGTTGTCCAGAAGCACCGGCCCCGCGCGCACGGCATAGACCCCGGCCTTGGGCCGCGGCGCGTGGGTCATGTGCGCGCAATCGCCGACCGCGAAGAGATCCCAATGCCCCTCGACACGCAAATGGCTGTCGACCCGCACGAACCCGTCGTCGGTGACGGGCAGGGGGCTCTCGGCCACCCAGCCATGCGCGATCGCCCCGGCGGTTCCCACGGTGAAGCGCGAGGGTGCAGATCCGGCGCCGGCAAGCGTCACGCCCTCTGCGGTGATCCGCGTGACCTCCGCCCTGGTGTGGATGTCGACCCCGAACCCCTCAAGCGCCGCGCGCAGCCGGGCCGTCGTCTCGGGGTTGCGCCCGGCGATCTCGTCGCCCGCCTCGATCAGCGCCACCTTCGCCGCACTGCCCACATCGCGCCTGAGCGCATGCGCCATCGCGAGCGCCAGCTCCACCCCGGCGACCCCGGCCCCGATCACCGCGACCTCCGGTGCGACCTCGCCCGCCTTCGCGGCGGTCAGAAAATCGCGCCACCGCCTGGTGTAGGTGTCAAGCGGCTTGGCCCCCAGGGCATTCTCGGCGAAGCCGGGAAGGCCGGGCATTTCGGTGTGGATGCCGACGTCGATCGAGGCGACGTCATAGCCGATCTCGCCGCGCCCGGCGAGCGTGACGGTCTTTGCGACCGGATCGACCCGATTAGCTTCCCCAAGGATCAGCCGCGCACCGGCGAAGCGCGCGAGTTTCACCAGGTCGATGTCCAGCGCCTCGCGCGTGTAATGCCCCGCGATATGCCCCGGCAGCATTCCCGAATAGGGCGCCGTCGGACCTGGATTGATGAGCGTCACCCGGGTGCCTGCGACCGGCTGCATCGCCCACATGCGCAAGACCAGGGCGTGGGCATGGCCGCCGCCGATCAGGACGAGGTCGCGGGTCAGGGGCAGGGGCATGTCCATCATCGGGTCGGTCCTTTTTTAGCTGGCCGCTGGATACGCCGGGGCAGCAGGGCCCACAAGCCGGACCGGGTGACCCAACGGTAACGTGTTCAATCCGTTTAGTCCGTATTGAACGCACGGAACGGATGGGTTACGTCCCCGCCATGACAACACCCATGCACACCTTCATCGAACAGATGGGCCTGATCTTCCGGGACGACGGCGGGCCGCGCATCGCCGGTCAGATCCTCGGATACCTGCTCGTCGAAGGCGCGCCGCGGACGCTCGGTCAGATGGCGAAAGCGCTGAAAATCTCCAAAGCCTCGGCCAGCACCAACGCCCGGCTCCTGGAGCTGAAGGGCATGGTGCTGCGAACCTCGCCGGTGGGCCAGCGCGGCGACGCCTACCAGGCGCTCGACCGGCCCAGCGCGGCGGCGATTCAAGCGCTCGCCACCCGATTTCGCGCCAATGCCGACACCATCGGGACGCTTGCCGATGACTTTCCGGACAGCCACGCGGCGGCGCGGGAGCGTGTCCGGCACTACGCGGATTTCTATCGCGAAACGGCTGTATTCTTCGATGAATGGATCGAAATGATGGCCCCGCCCGCCACTGGCGCCGGCCGCAAAGGACGAAGAGTGACACCATGACCCAAACCAGCGACAAACCAGACTGGGCAATGAGTCGGCGCGAGCGCGCCACCGCGGCGCGGGCCGAGAAGGGTCTGCCACCGAAAAAGAGCCGTCGCTGGATCTGGTGGCTGGTCATTGTCGCAGCGCTCGCGGCCGCTGGCGCCTGGTTCGTGAGGTCCGGCAAGCTCGCGGATATCCAGGCGGACAGGGCGACCGCCGAGGCCGAAGCCCAGGCCGATGCCGAGGCCCGGGCCGCGCGGGCCGCCATTATCCAGCTTGCGCCCTTCGAGGTGCGAGAGCTGGAGCCGACGACATTGATGGAGACCCTCAAGATCACCGGCTCGCTCGCGCCAGTGCGCCAGTTGCAGCTCACCTCCGAGGTCTCGGCGCAGGTTCTGAACGTGACCGCGCGGCCGGGCGATGAAGTGTTCCGGGGTCAGACCCTGGTGGCCTTCGATAGCGACACATTACAGAACCAGCTCGACCAGGCGCTGGCCACGGCCCAGGCCACGCGGGTGCAGCTCGGCCAGGCGCGCACCGACTATGAGCGCACCCGCAGCCTCGTCGACCGCGGGCTTCAGGCTGCCAACACGCTCGAACGGGCGCGTTCCTCGCTCGATCAGCTGACCGCCACGCTCGCGGCGCAGGAGACCCTTGTCGCCAGTGCCCAGCGCGCGCTTGATCGCGCCACCGTCGCGGCGCCCTTCGATGGCGTCGTCTCGACCCGCTCTGTCGAGCCGGGCCAGGTCGCCACCTTCGGCTCGCCGCTGATGACGCTGGTCGACATGTCGTCGCTCGAGGTCGAGGCGACCGCGCCCGTGTCCTTCGCGCCGGAGCTTGCCAAGGGCCAGGCCGTCGACCTCACCGTCGAGGGGTTCGGTGACCGGGTGTTCAAGGGCGAAGTCGCGCGCCTCGCCCCCGTGGCCATCGAAGGCAGCCGGATGCTGCCGGTCTTCGTCGCGCTCGACAACGAAGGCGGCGAGCTGCGCGGCGGTATGTTCGCGTCCGGCCGGATCGTGCTCGAAGCGCGCTCGGGCGGTCTCGCGATCCCCGCCGCAGCACTCCGGCGCGATGCGGAGGGGGTGCATGTACTGGTGATCGCGGACGGCTTCGCCGAGCGGCGCGCCGTCGAGACCGGCCGCAGCTGGGACGGCGGTGCGCTCATCGAGACCGAAAGCGGTCTTGCTGCGGGCGACCTGGTGGTGATCGAACCGCTGCCCGCGCTCGCCCCCGGTGACAGCGTCACCCTGCTCGCGGAGTAAGCCGATGTTCCTCACCCGCATCTCCGTCGGTTACCCCGTCTTCGCCACGATGATGATGCTCGCCATGGTCGTCGTCGGCGCCTTTTCCTATACCCGCCTGCCCATCGAACAATTGCCCGATATCGACTTCCCCGTCGTCGCCGTGGTGCAATCCTACCCGGGCGCCACCCCGGAAGCGGTCGAGAGCGACATCATCGAACCGATCGAGGATGCGGTCTCCACCCTCGCCGGGATCGACAGGATCCTGTCGACCGCCCGCACCGGCTCGGCGCTGGTGATCATCATTTTCGAGCTGGAAGTGAGCTCCTCCGAAGCCGCCCAGGACGTGCGCGACAAGATCGCCCAGATCGAGGCGCTGTTCCCCGGCAATGCCGAAGACCCGATGATCCTGCGCTTCGACCCGGCCGAACTGCCGGTGATGTCGGTGGGGATCAGCTCCGAGACTTACGAGATCGGCGATCTCACCACCGTTACCGAGGATGTCATCGCCAAGCGGCTCGCCAATATCCGCGGTGTCGGCCGCGCCAGCGTGGTCGGCGGCCGCGCCAGCGAGGTGCATGTCGATGTCGACCCCGACCGGCTCACCGCGCTGTCGGTCGGGGTCTCCGAGATCACCGGCGCCCTCGCGTCCGAGAACCAGGACCTGCCGGCTGGCGCGATCACCGACGCCGCCAGCTCCACCTCTGTGCAGGTCGAAGGGCGGCTCGAGACAATTCGCGCCTTTGAAGACGTGATCGTCGCCCGGCGCGCAGGCCAGCCGATCCGGCTCGGCGACACCGCCGATGTCGAGCTCAGACTGGCCGAGGCCACGTCGCTGGCGATAATCGACGGCACCCGTGCGCTGGCCATCGACATCGTCAAGACGCAAGGCTCCAACACCGTCGAGGTGGCCGAACGCATCAGCGAGGTGATCGCCGAGATGACCGCCGACGATGAATTCGACGGCATCGACATCGAGATCCTGCGCGACAACGCCGAGCCGGTCATCGACTCGTTCCATTCGGTGCAAAGCATGATCCTCGAAGGCGCGGCGCTGGCCACACTCATCGTGTTCCTGTTCCTCAACTCCTGGCGCTCCACCGTCATCACCGGGCTCACCCTGCCGATCTCGATCATCGGCACGATGACGGCGATCTACTTCCTCGGCTTCACCCTCAACATGATGAGCCTGATGGCGCTTTCGCTCGCCGTCGGCATCCTGATCGACGACGCCATCGTGGTGCGCGAAAACATCATGCGCCACCTGCACATGGGCAAAAGCCATCGCCAGGCGGCGCTCGACGGCACCAACGAGATCGGCCTCGCGGTGCTCGCGACCACTTTTTCGATCGTCTCGGTGTTCCTGCCGGTGGCCTTCATGTCGGGCATCCTGGGTCGGTTCTTCCTGCAATTCGGCATCACCGTCTCGGTGGCGGTGCTGATCTCGCTGTTCGTCTCCTTCACGCTCGACCCGATGCTGTCGTCGGTCTGGTACGACCCCTCGGTCGATCCGAAGGCGAAGCGCGGGATCTTGGGGCGTGCGGTTGGGAAATTCGATGCCTTCTTCGTCGCGCTGGGCGAGGCTTACAGCCGCCTCCTCAAGCGCGCGCTGAGGTTTCGCAAGACCACGCTCGCTATCGCGCTCGCCGCTTTCGGCGGCGGCCTCGCGCTGTTCCCGCTGGTTGGCGCCGAGTTTGTGCCGGCGTCGGACACCGGCGAGTTCCAGGTCGATGTAAAGCTGCCCGTGGGCGTTTCGCTCGACCGGACCGCCGCCAAGATCGAACAGATCGACGCGCTGCTGCGGGCCGAGTTCGACGAGGTGGCGGGCACCTACGCCACCGTCAACTCGGGCACCACCTCGGGCGACAACAACGCCACCGTCCTCGCCCTCCTGAAGCCCCGCGAAGAGCGCACGCGCACCGCCACCGAGCTGACCGGCCCGGCCCGGGTGGCGCTCCAGGCGATCCCGGGCGCGCGCTACACCGTTGGTGCCGCGAGCGGCATGGGCAACGTCGCCACCCCGATCGAGCTCAAGATCTTCGGCCCCGACCTCGACGTGCTCGAACGGCTCGCCGGCGAACTCAGCGCCAAGCTCAAAGAGATCGACGGACTTGTCGATGTCACCACCACGCTCGACGATCCGCAGCCGACGCTCGGCATCCGCATCGACCGCGAAGCGGCCTCCGATCTCGGCGTGTCACTGCAAAGCATCGGCAATACGCTGAAGCCGATGCTGGGCGGCCAGACCGTCTCGGAGTGGACCTCACCGCAAGGCACCGCGCGCAACGTCGTGGTGCGGCTCACCGAGAGCGCGCGCGACGATGCGAACGCGCTTCTTGCGCTGCCCATTGCCCAGAGCACCGGCGGCATCATCCGGCTCGACCAGGTCGCCACGATCGTCGCCTCCGAGGGGCCCGGCGAGATCAACCGTGAAGACCGCGACCGTTCGGTGGGGGTGAGCGCCAATCTCGACGGCATAACACTGGGTGACGCCAACCCGTTGGTGCAGGACGAGGTCGCGAGCCTCGAACTGCCGCTCGGCTACCGTACCGGCACCGGCGGCGAGGCCGAGAACCTGGCCGACACAATGACCGCCGCCGGCGCTGCGCTCGGTCTCGCGGTGATCTTCATCTACCTGGTGCTGGCCTCGCAGTTCGGCTCATTCCTGCAACCCTTTGCGATCATGTCCTCGCTTCCGCTGGCGCTTGTGGGGGTTATGCTGGGCCTCATGGCTTTCGGCACCACCGTCAACATCTTCTCGATCATCGGCTTCATCATGCTGATGGGCCTGGTGACCAAGAACGCGATCCTGCTCGTCGACAACACCAACCATCATGTGCGCGAGGGCGAGAACCTCTACGAAGCGCTGGTGGTCGCCGGGCGCACCCGGTTCCGCCCGATCGTGATGACCACGCTCGCGATGATCTTCGGGATGATGCCTCTTGCGCTCAACCTGCACGGGGGAACAGGCGAAAACGCCTCGATGGCGCATGCGGTCATCGGCGGGTTGATCTCGTCTTCGATGCTCACGCTGGTGGTGGTGCCGGTGCTGCTCACCTATACCGAGGAAATGTCGCGCCGGATGGCCCGGCTGTTCCCGGCGGCGCCCGATCATGGGCCCGATCATGGGCCCGATCATGGGCATGACCGCGAGTCGGCGCAGTAGCCGCCGCGGCGCGGGGCTCGGAAGAAAAACCGACCGCGGAGTCGAGAAAACTCTTGATCGGCGCGCGATTCCATGCCGGAGTGGGCGTTGCCGGCCCGCAATACCTTTTCCCAATCGCCTCTGCGCGGGAATCAAATGGTCGCGTGCGCATCGCGGGACTATGCATTGCCAAGGGGTTTTCACGGCGGGGCACGCCGGGATCGGTGGGAATTAAGTATTGCTAGTAATGGTTATGAGATATAACTATACGGCAAAATCAGGTGTCAGCCAGCCGTCGGTGTTGCCGGGTGAGAGGAGAACCCGGTAGCGCAAAACGGCAAGAAATGGCAATAGACGCACCATAATGCCAAAAGGCATGGTCAATAGGGAGGAAACACATGACCAATCGCAGAACTTTGCTCGGCCTTGCCGCCGGCGTGGCTATCTCGGCGCTCACCGCCGGGTCGGCCTTTGCCGCCGACGTGACGCTGAAGTTGCACCAGTTCCTGCCGGCGCAGGGCAATGTGCCGAAGCACATCCTCGAGGTCTGGGCCGACCAGGTCGAGGAAGCCTCGGGCGGCCGCATCGAGATCGAACGTTACCACGGCATGGCCCTCGGCGGCACCCCGCCGGAGCTCTTGGACCAGGCCATCGACGGTATCGCCGACATCGTCTGGACGGTGATCGGCTACACCCCCGGCCGCTTCCCCACAACGGAAGTCTTCGAGCTGCCCTTCATGGTGGCCGATGCGCGTGCGGCCTCCTATGCCTACTGGAAGATGTTCGAAGAGCATATGAAAGACGGCGAATTCGCTGACGTGCACATCCTTGCGACGCATGTGCATGGCCCCGGCATGTTCCACACCTCGGAGCCCGTCGCCACTCCGGCCGATCTTGAGGGCATGAAGATCCGCGGCGGGTCGCGCATGGTCAACGACCTGCTCGAGCGCGTCGGCGCCACCCCGGTCGGCATGCCGGTCACCGGTATTCCGGAAGGCCTTTCGAAAGGCGTGATCGACGGCACCACGATCCCATGGGAAGTCACCGGCTCGTTGAAGGTGCCGGAGCTGGTCACCAACCACACCGAGTTCGACGGCCCGGCGCTCTATACGCTGACCTTCGTCGTGGCGATGAACAAGGACGCCTACGACGCCATGCCGGAAGATCTGCGCGCGATCATCGACGAACACTCCGGCCTCGAGTTTTCGGTCTTCGCCGGGGGCACGCAGCAGGATTACGACGCTCCGGCCCGCGCAACGGCGGTGGAGCTTGGCAACAACATCATCACCGTGTCGGAAGAAGACGCCGCGGAGTGGAACGAGTTGGTGAGCCCGATCTACGACACCTGGGTCGCCGAGATGAACGAAAAGGGCATCGACGGTCAGGCGCTGATCGACCAGGCCCGTGCCCTGATGGCAGAATACGACGCCAACAACTAAGCCAATAGGCGCCGCGGCGGGCCCCCGAGCTTCGCCGCGGCCCATGCCTTACCAGCCCCGCCGGGATGGCCGGGCAACGTCTGGACCCATCATGCATCGTTTCTTTCTCGTTCTGTCGAAGGGTATGGCCTATGTCGGCGGCGCCGTCCTGAGCGCGCTGGTCGGGATCGTCGTGCTGTCGATCCTTGGGCGCGAGCTCAACGGGCTGCTTCACGCGGACCTTTTTCAGAACAACATGAAGGGGTTGGCCGATTGGCTGATCGGCTTCCGCATTCCCGGGATCTGGGGCGACATCAGAATCGGCCCGTTCAATGGCGATTACGAGATCGTCGAGGCGGGCATGGCCTTCACCATCTTCTCGTTCCTGCCGCTCGCCCATATCGCCGGGGCCCATGCCACGGTCGACATCTTCACCCAACGGATCTCCGACCGGCAGAACCGTATCTTGACCGTGCTGATCGACGTGGCCTTCGCGGCGGTGCTCGTCATCATCGCGCTTCAGCTTTTCCAGGGCACGCTCAGCAAATTCCAACGCGGGCAGACCACCTTCCTTCTGCAATTCCCGGTCTGGTGGGCCTATGCGCTGAGCCTCGTTGGCGCAGTGATCGCGGCAATGGTCTCTGTCTATCTCGCGCTGATGCGCATCGCCGAGGCCTTCACCGGGCGTCATCTGATCCCGACGGGTGCAGGAGCAGACCATTGAGCAATATCGAGATCGGGCTGTGGTCCTTCCCTGCGCTGATGCTGGCCATCTTCCTGCGGGTGCCAATCGGCCTTGCCATGTTTCTTGCCGGCTTCATCGGCCTTGGCATCGTCCACGGCGGTTTTGACATCGCCATGGCGAAGCTGAAGTCGGAAACCTTCACGACGTTTTCCTCCTACTCGCTCTCGATCGTGCCGATGTTTCTCCTGATGGGCCATTTCGCCACCTTGGGCGGCATGAGCCAGGCGCTGTTCAAGGCCGCCGAGGGCTGGCTCGGTCACCGCCGCGGCGGTGTTGCCATGGCCGCCATCGGTGCCTGCGCGGGCTTCGGTGCGATCTGCGGCTCGTCGCTCGCCACCGCCGCCACCATGGGCCGCACGGCCCTGCCGGAGCTGCGCAAGTACGGCTACTCGGGCGGGTTTTCGACCGCCACGCTCGCCGCCGGCGGCACGCTCGGCATCCTCATCCCGCCGTCGGTCGTGCTGGTTATCTACGCCATTCTCGCCGAGCAGAACATCGCCAAGCTGTTCCTCGCCGCCATCATCCCCGGCATGCTCGCTGCCGTCGGCTACGTCATTACCATTTCGATCTACGTTCGCCTCAATCCCGACAGCGCCGGCGTCAAACCGCCGGTGCCGATGGGCGAACGGATGCGCGCGATCGTTGACGTCTGGCCGGTGCTGCTGGTCTTCGGCCTGGTCGTCGGCGGGATCTACGGCGGGCTCTTCACGCCCACAGAGGGCGCCGCGGTTGGCGCGCTCGGCACCGGCCTCATCGCCTTCGCGAATCGAGGGCTCGACTTCAAAGCGCTGCTCGGCTCCTTCACCGCGACCGCCCGCTCGACCGCGATGATCTTCTTCATCGTGCTTGGCGCTGCCTTCTACAACGGCTTCCTCGCCGTGACCCAGGTGCCGCAGACCATGGCGCAATGGGTGCTCGACCAGGGATACAGCCCCTTCACGGTGCTCATCATCATCTTGTTCTTCTACCTGCTGCTCGGCTGCCTGATGGACAGCCTGTCGATGATCCTGCTCACCATCCCGATCTTCTACCCGATCATCTCGGTCCTCGATTTCGGCCTGGTCGATTTCATCGCCATGCAGCACGACATGATCCGTGAAGCCATCGCCAATGGAGCGGCCGAAGGTGTCGCGCCGGACATCATGGACCAGATCAAGGGATTGATGGCCGAAGGTGCCGAAGTGCCGCGCAAACTGTCGGCGGAACTGGGTGTGCGGCTCACCGAGGCCCGGGCAAACGCCATCGGCATCGAGCGCACGGCGATCTGGTTCGGGATCCTCGTTCTGATCGTGGTGGAGGTCGGGCTCATAACCCCGCCGGTGGGGATGATCCTGTTCATCATCAACGCGATGGACCGCTCCACGCCGATCGTCCAGACCTACAAGGCGGTGCTCTACTTCATCTCCTCTGACCTCATCCGGGTCGCTCTTCTCGTCCTCTTCCCGGCGATCACGCTGTTTCTCCTGCCCTGATCCGGGTTGCCGCGAGCAGGTGACCAGTTTCCTAGGAAACCGGGGTCGGTTTCCTAGGAAACCAGCAGGTCTCGGGCCTTGCTTTCAGCGGAAATATAGTTATGCTTCATAACAGTTGCCAACCAGAACGTTTAGCCGAGACCGGCAGGACCAATACCATGAACGACGACCTTCTCACGATTGCGGTCTCCGATGACGGCGTGGCAACGTTGACAATGAACCGTCCGGGCAAACGCAACGCGATGAACGACGCGCTGCTCGCGGCCCTCGACGCCTTCTTCTCCGCCCCGCCCGACGGCGTGAAAGCGGTGGTGCTGACCGGCACCGAGGGGCATTTCTGTTCCGGCCTCGACCTCGCCGAACACACCCAACGCACTGCCGAAGACACCATGCACCACTCGCGCGCTTGGCATGCGGTGATGGACCGGATCCAGTTCGGTGGCCTGCCGGTGGTCTCGGCGATGTTCGGCGCGGTCATCGGCGGCGGGCTCGAGCTGGCGACGGCCACTCATGTGCGCATCGCCGAACTTTCGACGATCTTCCAGCTGCCCGAAGGCAAGCGCGGGATCTTCGTGGGTGGTGGCGCCAGCGTGCGTGTCGGCAAGATCCTCGGCGCCGACCGGCTGATCGAGATGATGCTGACGGGTCGCAAATACGGCCCCGACGCCGGCCTCGCTCTGGGCCTCGCGCACTACTCCGTCGGCCCCGGTGAGGCGCTTCCCATGGCCCAGGACCTTGCCCGCAGAATCGCCGCGAACGCGCCGCTCTCCAACTACATCATGATCCAGGCCATCGCCCGGATCGAGGACATGTCCAAGACCGACGGGCTGTTCACCGAGAGCCTTTGCGCGGCGATCACCCAAACCAGCCCCGACGCCATCGAGGGGCTCCAGGCCTTTCTTCAGAAACGCGACCCGACCTTCAGGTGAGCCCCATGCCAGACGACGCCGCAGAAGCCGCCAAGCGCCCGCATATCTCCGACGCCACCCTGCGCGGTCTCGTCGGCTACAACATGAAGCGCGCCTTCATGGCCGTCAGCGCCGACCTTGCCCGCACGCTCGCCCCCTTTGATCTACGCATGCTCACGTTCACCGCGCTCACTCTTGTCGCCGACAACCCCGGCCTCAGCCAGTCGCAACTTGCCCAAGCCATGACGGTGGAGCGGCCAAATCTCGTGGTGATCGTAGATGAGCTCGAGACCCGCGGGCTTATCACCCGCGACCGGGTGCCGACCGACCGGCGCACCTACGCGCTTCGGATCACGGTCGAAGGCGCGCGACTGCTCGCGGGCGCCGCCCGCGCGGTCGGCGCGCATGAAAACCTGATGATGGGCGGGCTGGCCAAGGCGGAAGAAGCTGCCCTGATCTCCACGCTCAACCGCATCGAGGCATCCGGAAAAGGAAGAAGCTGATGGACCCGAAGTATCGCCCGCATTCCGCGCGGTTGGAGACCCGCGCCGACGGCACGATGATCTACGGCTCCGGCTACGATATGTCCGCCCCCGCCCGCACGACCGGCGAATGGCTGCACCGCTGGGCCGCAGAAACCCCGCTCAGGCCCTTCCTCGCCGAGCGCTATGGCCCCGGTTGGCATGAAATCACCTATACCCAGGCGCTGGAACAGGTTCGCGCCATCGGCGCCGCTCTCGTCGCGCGCGGCCTCACCGAGCAGACGCCGATCCTCGTCATTTCCGGAAACGGGGTCGACCACGGGCTGCTGGCGCTCGCGGGCCAATACGTCGGCGTGCCCGTGGTGCCGGTCGCCGAACAATATGCGCTGATCCACGGCGCGCATGGCCGGCTTCGCCATGCCATAGACCTGGTCAAGCCGAAGATGGTCTACGCGGTCGATGCCGACCAATACGGCGAAGCCCTCGCGCTCGACGCCTTCGACGGGATCGAAGTCGTCGCCTCGCGACCCGGGACGAACGCGGAGGCCATCCCCTTTTCCGAGCTCCTGAAGGGCGACTCCACGGTCGACATCAATGCCGCCCATGCCCTGGTCGGCCCCGATACGGTGGTGAAAATCCTGCTCACCTCCGGCTCCACCTCCGCCCCCAAGGGCGTGCCCACCACCCATGCGATGATGTGTGCCAATCAGGCCCAGATCGCCGACGCGCTGCCTTTCGTAAAGGAAACGCCCCCCGTGCTTGTCGACTGGCTGCCCTGGAATCATGTTTTCGGCGGCTCGCACAACTTCAACCTGGTGCTCGCCAACGGCGGCACGCTCTATATCGACGACGGCAAACCGATCCCTGCGCTGATGAGCCGCACGCTTGAAAACCTCTCGATGGTCTCGCCCACAATCAGTTTCAACGTGCCGCTCGGGCATGCCCAGGTGGTCGAGGCGCTGAAGAAGGACAAAGCCTTACGCAAGAGCTTTTTCGCCGAGCTCGACATGATCTTCTACTCCGGTGCGTCGTTGCCCCAGGATGTCTGGGAGGGCTACGAGGCGCTCGCGAAGGCCGAGCGGGCAGCAACGCCGCTGATGAACTCCTCCTGGGGTTTGACGGAAACCGCGCCAGCCACGTTGATTCAGCACGAACCGACCGACCGCTCCGGCATCGTCGGCGTGCCGATGACGGGCGTGACCGTGAAGCTCATCCCCGGCGAGGACGATGCCCACCGCTTCGAGGTGAGGGTCAAGGGGCCGAACCTGTTCACCGGCTACCTCGGCAATCCGGGCAAGACGGCGGAAGCCTTCGATGACGAGGGCTTCTTCATCACCGGCGACGCGATGCGCTTCGTCGTGCCCGGAGAACCGACCATGGGGTTGAAGTTCGACGGCCGCATGTCGGAGGATTTCAAGCTGACGAGCGGAACCTGGGTGCGCGCGGCCGGGCTGCGCCTCGACATGCTCGCCCATATCGGCCCACTGGCGCAGGATATCGTGGTCACCGGCGCCGACCGCGCGGAGATCGGCCTCCTGATCTTCCCAAACATGAAAGAGCTGGAGGCCGAGGGTTTCGCCCTCGACACCGCCTCCGGCGCTTTCACCGACCAGCTCCTGAAAGGCGAGATCGCCCGCCGGCTCGCGCAGCGCGCCCGCGAAGTGCAAGGCTCCTCCACCCATGTCGCGCGCGCGATGATCCTGTCCGACGTGCCGGACATGGGGGCGGGCGAGATCACCGCCAAAGGCAACCTCAACGCCCGCATGATCCTTGAGCGCAGGAAAGCGCTTCTGGACCGGCTCTACGACGATGCCGACCCCGCCACCATAACCTTCTGACCCGCTCAACGGGGCTCCACCCCGCCTGGCCGCCAGCGGAAAAGACCCTGAAAGGGGTCGATGAGCCCAGAACCCAGAGTTCAGTGCCCCGGAGACACACATGGTTGATATCACCAAGGTCCGCGCGATCGACATCCACACCCATGCCGAAGAACCCTGCGGCTGCCATTCCGACGACGGCTATGACGAGCTTCAGACGACGATGGCGAAATACTTCGGCGCGCCCTGGGAACACCCGCCCACCATCGCTGAGACCGCGGCGCATTATCGCGCAAAGAACATCGCGGCGGTGATCTTCCCGGTCGATGCCGAACGCGAAACCGGCTACCGGCGCTATTCCAACGACGAGGTCGCCGAACAGGTGGCCGAAAACAGCGACGTCCTGATCCAGTTCGCCTCGATCGACCCCTGGAAAGGCAAAATGGGCGTGCGCGACGCCCGCCGCCTGGTGCGCGACTATGGCGTGAAGGGCTTCAAGTTCCACCCGACCATGCAGGGGTTCTACCCCAACGACCGCATGGCCTATCCGCTCTACGAGGCGATCCAGGACGAGGGCGCCATCGCGCTCTTTCACACCGGCCAGACCGGCGTCGGCTCCGGCATGCCCGGCGGCAACGGCATGCGGCTGAAGTATTCCAACCCGATGTACATGGACGACGTCGCGGTCGACTTTCCGGACCTCAAGATCATCCTCGCCCATCCCTCTTTCCCGTGGCAGGAGGAGGCGCTGAGCGTTGCGACCCACAAGCCCAATGTCTACATCGACCTCTCCGGGTGGTCGCCGAAATACTTCCCCCCGATCCTCGTGCGCTATTGCAACACGCTCCTGAAGAAGAAGGTTCTGTTCGGGTCTGACTGGCCGATGATCTCGCCGGAGCGATGGCTCGGTGCCTTCGAAAGCATTGATATCAAAGAAGAAGTCCGCCCCGATATCCTGAAAAACAACGCCGCCCGCCTGCTTGGCTTTGCTACGTGAAACCCTTCACCGCGCCTGTCGACGACATCATGTTCACGCTTGAACATGTGGTCGGCGCGCCCCGTCTGAACAGTTTCGACGCCGACCTCGCCGGAGAGATCGCACGTCATTTCGCCGCCTTCGCCGAAGGCGTGATCGCGCCCATTGACGCGCCGGGCGACCGCGAGGGCGCACACCTGGTGGACGGCCGGGTACAGCTCCCCGCCGGTTACGCGGCGACCTTCGCCGCCTTTGCGGAGCAGGGCTGGACAGGGCTCACCGCGCCAGAGGAATACGGTGGGCAAGGACAGGATGCGGTCATCGGCGCCATCGTCTCCGAGATCGAGACCGGCGCCTCTCAGGCCTTCAATATGCTGGTGAACCTGACGCCGGGGCACATCCGTACGCTCCTGAATTTCGGGACCGATGACCAGAAATCGCGTTTCATCCCGCCGCTCGCCTCCGGCCGTTGGCTCGGCACCATGTGCCTCACCGAACCCGGCGCCGGGTCCGATCTTTCGCGGATTTGCACAAGGGCTGAACCAGACGGTAGCGTATGGAAGCTGATGGGAGAGAAGATCTTCATCTCCGGCGGCGATCAGGACATCTCGGAGGGGGTCTTCCACCTCGTTCTCGCGCGCACTGGCGCGGCTGAAGACGGCGTGAAGGGGCTGTCGCTGTTTGCCTGCCCCTCGGCGCTTGAAGACGGCACCCGCAACGCGGTGAAGGTCACCCGTATCGAGGAAAAGATGGGCCTGCATGCCCAACCCACCTGCCAACTCGCCTTCGACGGCGCGCGCGCCGAACTCGTCGGCGAACAGGGCGCCGGGCTCAAGGCGATGTTCACCCTCATGAACCATGCCCGCATCGATGTCGCCCTGCAGGGCGTCGCCCAGGCTGCGCGTGCCCACGACATCGCCAGAACATACGCTTGCGAACGGATTCAGGGGCGCGGCCGCACCATCGACCAGCACGGCGATGTCGCCAGGATGCTCGACGAGATCGACGCCGCCGCGCTTGGCGCCCGCGCCATGGCCCATCTCGCCCTCGTCACGATGGAAGCGGGCGACGATCCCCGGCTTCTCGACGTCCTCACGCCCGTCGTGAAGGCGCACTGCTCCGAGGCCGGCATGCGCGCGTCCGAGACCGCGATGCAGGTGCTTGGCGGCTATGGCTATCTCGAGGAATACCGGCTCAGCCAAGTCTACCGCGATGTCCGCGTTGCAGCGATTTACGAGGGCACCAACGGCATCCACGCGATGGCGCTTGCCGGCCGGCTTCTGCATCTCGAAAACGGCGCCGGTTTCGACGCCTTTGCCCGTTTCCTCGACGCCCAGGACCGGACCCCGGGCCTCGTCCGTGCACAGTCCGCTTGGAAAGCGGCGCGTGCGTTTCTCGAAACCGGCATCGATCCGGGACCCGTTGCGACCCCCTTCCTGCGCCTGACCGCGCGCACTTTGGAACAAGCCGTCTGGGCCCGGATGGCCGCCGCGGCCGATCGCCACCCGGCGCCCCACCGCATTCGCCGCGCCGCCGCCTTCATCGCCCGACTGCCGGCCCGCGCCGAAGCCGACCTCGCCGAGATCGTGGGAGGCTGAGAGACCGCGCCCGGTGCCTTCGTCTGGAAACACGCCGAGGGGGTGTCGCCCGGGAGGCGTGGCTTCAGAACGACGGGGTCAATGCAGCAGTCGGGTCAGGCTTGCGAAAACCGTTTCCCCTCCGCCGCAAGACGTTCGATCAGCGCCGCCGGCTTCCAGGCGACCGGGTCTTCGGCCCCAAATTCCGCGAGCTGTTCCAACACCTTAGCAGGGCCCAACGTGTCGGCATAGTGCATCAGCCCGCCCCGCCACCGCGGGAAGCCATAGCCCGCGACCGTCACCAGGTCGATGTCGGCGGCCGAGCCACTGATGCCCTCGTCCAGGATCGCCGCCGCTTCGTTGATCATCGCGATGAGCAGCCGTTCGCGGACCGCGTCCTCGGAAAACACGCGCCGCGCTACGCCCGCGTAATGCGCTTCTTCGCGCGCGAGGTCGTCGACCAGCGGATCCACGACCTTGCCGCCGCCGCCGGGGTAGCGATACCAGCCCACGCCGGTCTTCTTGCCCAGCCGTCCTTCGGCGACCATGCGGTCGGCGATGGGAATGTAGCGCCGGGAGGGGTCACGGGTCGCGTCCTGCCGCCGTCGGTTGGCATGCGCAATGTCGAGCCCGGACAGATCCTGCGCCTCGTACGGGCCCATCGGGTATCCGAAGGCGACCATCGCTTCGTCGATCTCCCAAGGCGCCGCGCCGTCCATCATCACCGTGTCCGCCGCCTCGCGGTAACGTGCAAGGATCCGGTTGCCGATAAACCCGTCGCAGACGCCGGCGAGAACCGGGAGTTTTCGTAGCTGTTTCGCGAGCCCGAACCCGGTGGCGAGGGCGCGGTCGGAACTGGCCGTCCCGCGCACGATCTCGAGGAGCTTCATGATATGGGCGGGTGCGAAGAAGTGCAGGCCGACCAGCCGGGAAGGATCTTCCAGCACAGCCGCGATTTCGTTCACGTCGAGGTAGGAGGTGTTGGTGGCAAGGACCGTACCCGGCCGTAGGGTGCGTTCCAGTTTCTGAAAAACGTCGCGCTTGACTTCCATGGACTCGAACGCCGCCTCGATGGCTAGGTCACATCCCTTCGCACCCGTATAGTCATCGGTCGCCGTGAATGCGCGGCGTCTTTGCTGGGCACCGGCTTCGTCGATCAGGCCCCGTTTCAGGGAGGCGGAAACGATTTTTTCCACATTGGCTTCGGCCCGCGCGACGCCACCGGCATCGGTCTCCAAGAGAACCACGCCAATCCCGGCATTGAGCAGCGCATAGGCGATGCCCGCGCCCATCGTGCCGCCGCCGACCACGGCCGCCGTTTCGATCGGGTCCGGCTCGACCCCGGCGAGCCATTCGGGCGCCTTGGCACCCCGTTCGGTGAAGAAGATGTGCCTGAGTGCCCGGGCCTGCGCCCCCTGGCGCAGTTCGAGGAATCGCGCCCGTTCGAGGGCCATCGCCTCAGCAAGCGGCATGTCGCAGGCGAGACGCACCAACTCGACCGCCACCCCCGGCGCGAATTGGCCTTGGTACCGGGCCGCGCCACGGTCTTGCGCAGCCGAAAACGCCGCCGTGTCGGCCTTTGGTCCCGGCAGATCGCCCACCGCAACCCGCGTGGCCAAGAGTTCGCCGTTGACCGCCTCGGCGGCAAACAGGGGATCTTCCGACAACTCGTCGACCAGGCCGATCTCCAACGCGCGCACGCCGGTCACCGGCCGTCCGGTCTGGATCATCTCGAGCGCCGCGCTGACGTCCACCAGACGCGGCAGCCGCTGCGACCCGCCCGCGCCAGGCACGACGCCGAGCGTGGTCTCGGGCAAGCCGATGCTGGCCCCGGGCGCGGCGATCCGGTAACGGCAGGCGAGCGCGAGTTCGCAGCCACCTCCCAACGCGGGGCCGTGGATCGCGCCGATCCAGGGCACTGCGCAGGCCTCGATCCGGTTCACCACGTCCGGCAGGTGCGGCTCCAGCGCCGGGCCGTCGAACTCACGCGCATCCGCGCCGGCGGCGAAAGCCCGGCCCGCGCCCGACAGGATCACCCGTTCCAGACCCGCTTGCGCGGCGATCCAGTCGAGCGCATCGATCAAGCCCTGGCGGGTGTCGCGGCCGATCGCGTTGACGGGCGGAAAATCGAGGGTGACATAGGCGGTGGTGCCTTCGCGGCGTGTGGTGACGGGCATTGGATCTCCGGGTCCGGGCCGGGGCGCCGGGAGCGTCTGCCCCCCGGGATGCCCCGGATTCTGTGCAAAAGGTGGAAGGGTCAGGAAAGGAAGCGGTTGGTTTCGATCAGGGCAAGGAGGTCTTCGAGGCTTTCGTCTTCCGTCCTGGTGCTGGTGTCGAGGCTGGCATTGGCCCGGTCATAAAGCACTTCGCGGGCGGTGAGGATCGATTTCAACTGCGCCATCGCCTCCGGGTTGCCGGCCATCGGCCGCGTGTCGCCCTGTTCGCGTACCCGCGCCATGTGTTCGTCAGGTGAGGCCTTGACCCATACGGTGTGGAAAGCCGCCAGCAGGCGTGCGTAGGTCTCGGGTTCGGCAACGATCCCGCCCGCGACGGCGAGGATCATCGCCTCATGGGTCGCGATGACACGCGCGATCGCCTGTGCCTCGAGCCGCCGGTAGCCCTCTTGGCCGTAAAGCGCCATCAGCTCGTCCACGGCCATGCCCGCCTGCTCCTCGATCTCAAGGTTGAGCTCGACGAAGGGCAGGCCAAGCCGGTCGCCCGCCCGCCGTCCCAAGGTGGACTTGCCGGCGCCGCGAAGGCCGACGAGGCAAATCCGGTGCGCCCGTTGCGCCGCCGCCGGTTCGGGCGACAGCACCGCGCGGACCTGCGCCTGGACCGGTGCGGTGGCCGCCCGGTAGAGATCGGCGACGCGCAGCGCATCGGAGACCCAGGGATCCTCGGCGCCCACCAGCCATTCGATCTTGTGGTCGAGCGCGTAGGCCACGCGTTGCAAGAGCCCGATCGAAATGTTGCCCTCGCCGGCCTCGAGCTGGGCAAGGTAACGTGGGCTCACGCCCGACATTTCGCTCAAGACCCGGCGCGGGATGCCTTTGCGGTCACGCGCCCGGCGCACGCGGTCCCCGACCCGGGCAATCAGGGCCTCCACGGCCCCGTCGGCTTCCGAGCGCGCGTCCTGCACCTCGCCGCGGAAATTGGTGATCTCGGCCATACCGTTCCCATATGCTCTAAAGTGCAGAGAGTTTACGGGCTGAGCGCCTGTTTCTCAACGGGCATGGCGCACAATAGTGCACTATGCCGGCGCAAGCAGCGGAGTGACGGCGCTGCGCACCTCGGGCGGCACCGCGCGCTTCTCGAGGCTGCCCGCGCGGATGAAGACACAGACGAACCCGCCTTCGAAGCACAGGCTGTCCGCCTGGGATCCGGTGACGCGAAAGGCGATCGAACTGGTGCCGAGCCGGGTGGGCGTGACGGTGCAGATCAACCGGTGGCGCGGCGTGATCGGCGCACGAAAATCGAGCTCCATGTGCACGAAAGGCGTGCCCCAACCGAGATCGAATTCCACGTGATACCAACCGGGCCCACCCAGCAGGTGCTCCCACCAGGCTTCGATCGCTTCCAGCGCCCAGGCGGGGATGTTGGCGGTGTAGGCGATGCGGGCCGGGTCGCAGTCGCCCCAGCCGACGCGGATTTCATGAGTGAAGGACTTGGGCATGACAGCTCCTCTTGGCGCGGGGGAAGGCGCTTCGAAGCGCCTTCAAAAACCGTCTTCGAAGACGGTTCCCCCGCTCAGTACGTCTCGATGTGGTAGCGCCCGTCTTCACGCATCGTGTCGCGCACCGCTTTCCAATCGAGCCCGGCGCCCCGGGCGATATCGGCGAAGGCTTCCTCAACGCCCCCTTCCATCTCCTTGAGGCCGCAGATGTAGATATGCGCCTTCGCATTCGCGAGCAGCGCAGCGACCCGGTCGCGCTCTTCGCGAAGCTTGTCCTGCACGTAGGCCTTGGGCGCGCCATCTGCCCGCGAGAAGGCGAAGACCTTGTGCAGGAACGCGTCGGGCACCTTCCCGAGCGGTCCGAAATAGGGCAGCTCTTCGGCCCGGCGGGCGCCGAAGACGAGGCTGAGCTTGCCGGTATTGCCCGGGTTTTCGCGCACGCGATGCATGGTGAAGCCGCGGAACGGGGCCGAACCGGTGCCGGTGCAGATCATCAGGAGCTCTGCGTCGGGGTCATTCGGCAGAAGGAAGGTGGCGCCGAACGGGCCGGTCACCTGCACCTCGTCGCCCCGCTTCAGATCGCAGACGTAATTCGAGCAAAGCCCGTCCGGCTCACGCTTCACGGTGAGCGAGAGATTGTTGTAGCCTGGCCGTTCGCCGTCGCGGGGGCTGGAAACGGAGTAGAGCCGCGGCAAGTGCACCTTGCCCGCCGCATCGGTTCCCGGCGGGATGATCCCGATCGACTGGCCTTCGAGTACCGGCATCGGCAGGCCCGCGAAATCGAGGATGATGTGGCGCACGTCATTGTCGGAGCCCTCCGCGGTGAGCCGGTAGTTGCCGGTCACCTTCGCCGTCGCGGGCTTGGCGAGGGTGTAGAGGTTCACGCTGGGCTTCGACGCTGTTGCGGGCGCTTTCGCCTTACCACCGGCGCCCGCGTGGGCCTGTGCGAGCAGCGCGGCGACGTCCTCGTCGAGCGCTTCGGGATCGGTCCCGGCGGCGCCGCCTTCTGCGATGTCCGCCTGCGCAGGAAGGTCCTCCCAGCCGAACTGGTCGTCGAGCGAGTAGGGCGTTTCGACGACCCGCCACTCGTCGATCGACCCCGTCGGACAGACCGGGATGCAATCCATGCAGAAGTTGCACTTCTGCGCATCGACCACCACGTTCACGTCGTCATGGGTTATCGCCTCGACCGCACAGGTCATCTCGCAGGTGTAGCAGCGGATACAGATCTCGGGGTCGATCAGGTGTTGTTTGAGCGGCGGGGTCACGCCTCTCTCTCCTTGAGGACGAGGTCGGGCAGGGTGAGCGCTTCCAGGAGCGCCGTACAGAGCCCGGAGCAGTTTTCGCAGCCGACGCAGCCGCCCTGAAGCCTGGCGATCTTGCGCCCGAGGGCGCGGGCGCGGGGGGCGTGGGCGATGTCGCGGCGGATCTGCATGCGTGTCTCCCGTTGTGTGGGGCGGCGAGGCCGGGGTGATGCCCGTCGTCCATTGGCGTTCGGACCAATGGCGCAACAATGTACACCCCCCGGCGTATGTCGGCCAAGAATAGGCAGGCTGTTTGGCGGGTTTCAGGCTTCGGCAAGTTTGACGTATTCGAAATCACCCGGCTTGTTGTCGATCCCGACTTTCGGCGGCGCGATCCAGCCTGCGAATTCACCGGGCTCAGACACCGGTATCATCAGCGACTGGATGAAATCGCCATCGGCATGGGTCGGCAACCAGTCCTTTTCGGCCGCGTCGTATGCGGCGCCGGAGACGAGCGCGCCGTCAGGGTCGAACAGCTTGTCGGCGAAGACGCCGATTTTGCGGTTGAACGCTTCGTGCGGCAGCTTGAGGGCGAAGTCGATCCCGGCCTTTTCGATGATCTTGTTCCACCGGCCGACCCCGCCTGCCGCATCGCGGGTGTAGTCGTCGCGCAGCCGCATGTTGATCGCGGTGAGCGCGGGCACCTCCCGGCGCACGACCTTGCCGTCCTCGAGGTCCCAAACGGAATAGCTGTCGTTCGTGAGCTTGTGGTCATCGTCGATCCGGTGCTCGTGGTAGCGGCCCTTGATCCCGGCGGTGAAGGCGTTGGCGGCGTTGGTCGAGACCTCCTGGCCGAACAGATCGAGGCTGAGCGTGTAGTGGAGGTTGAGCTTCTTCTGGATCAGCGGCAGGTCGATCACCCCGAGCCCACGGATCCGGTCGGTGTCAAAGGGATCGTCGATCCCGTTTTCGCGCATCACCTGGCAGGTCCGCTCGATCGTGCGCCCGACCCCGGTCTCGCCCACGAACATGTGGTGGGCTTCCTCGGTCAGCATGAAGCGGCAGGTGCGCGAGAGCGGGTCGAACCCCGATTGCGCCAGGCTCTCGAGCTGCATCTTGCCGTCGCGGTCGGTGAAATAGGTGAACATGAAGAAGGAGAGCCAGTCAGGCGTTTCTTCGTTGAAAGCGCCGAGCATGCGCGGCGCCTCCTCGCTGCCCGACGAGCGGCGCAAGAGATCATCCGCCTCTTCGCGCCCGTCGCGGCCGAAGTACTTTTGCAGGAGGTAGACCATCGCCCAAAGGTGACGGCCCTCCTCGACATTGACCTGGAACAGGTTGCGCATGTCGTAGAGCGAGGGCGCGGTGAGGGCGAGAAAGCGCTGCTGCTCCACGCTTGCGGGCTCGGTATCACCCTGGATGACGATCAGCCGCTTCATCAGGTTGCGGTATTCGCCCGGCACTTCCTGCCAGGCCGGCTCGCCCGCGTGCTCACCACAGGGGATGCGCCGGTCGTCGACTTCGGGCGCAAGCAGCACGCCCCAGCGGTACTCCGGCATTTTCACATAGTCGAACTTGGCCCAGCCCTTCGGGTCGACCGAGATCGCGGTGCGCAGATACACATCCGAAAGCTGGAACTTCTCGGGGATCAGCTCGTTCCACCAGTTGATATAGCCCGGGTGCCATTTCTCCAGCGCCTTCAGTACCTGCTTGTCGGTCGAGAGTCCGACATTGTTGGGGATCAGCGTATCGTAGCTGACGTTCATCGTGTCGATCATCGTAGTCTCCCTCGGTGTTTCCTGCCCCGGCCGCGCCGGGGCTACACACGTTCCATATCGTACTCCCCACGCTGGCCGGTGCCGTAGCGCTGCAGCGCGCCTGTCGGTCCGGTGGCGTTGGGGCGGTTGAAAATCCAGTTCTGCCAGGCCGTGAGCCGGCCGAAGATCCGAGTCTCCATCGTTTCGGGCCCGGGGAAGCGCAGGTTGGCCTCCATGCCGGTCATCGCGTCCGGGCTGAAGCTCGCGCGCTCTTCGAGGAAGATCCGGATCTCGTCCTCCCAGTCGATGTCGTCGAGGATGTAGGTGACAAGTCCCAGCGCATCCGCGTCCGCCGCTTGCAGCGGTTCGGCGATCTTCGCCGCCGCCGCGGTCACCGCTTCGGGCTCGCCGAGGAACCTTGTGCCGAGGCGCGAGAGATCGTTGGCCATCGGGTAGCGGCCGAAATTGCTCTCGTTGAGCGTGACCGTCGCAAGCGGCCGGTTGTCGCCCTCGAACGCGTCCTCCATCATGTAGCTCCGGTCGACCGCGAACAGGATCTCGGCCAGCACGCCCGCGAAACAGGAGCCATGTTCGACCAATGCCACAAGCGACCGCGACGTCATGTCGATCCGCTTCAGCACCCGCTTCCAGTAGTGCAGGATCTCGTTCGCGAGCCAATGGTCGGCGTGGGCGGTGAGCAGGGCCTCGTGGGCGAGCACGCGCGCGGGGTCGCCCTGGCTGCAGAACGCCCAGAGCCCGATCTCGCGCTCATTCATCCGCAGATGCAGGATCGCGTCGTCGAGCTCGCGCGCAAGGCGCAGGAGCCACGACCCGTCGCCCGATGCGGCCAGCTCGTCGATGCTTGCGGGCGCGTCTTCCTCCGGCCCCTTGATCGTGAGCGTGGCCTTGCGCGCGGCGCGGTCGATCTCGACCTCCAGGCTCGAATACCGGACCGTGTTTTCGTCGATCGTCCGCGCGAGCGGGCCGAGCGCGATCCCTTCCGCGACATTCGGCTTGGCCGAGCCGGCCGCGAACGCGGCGGCGCGCGCGGCGACGGTGGCGTCGAACTTTGAATTCGCCACCACCTCGTCCACCAGCCGCCATTCCTCGGCCCGTTTGCCGCGTACCCCTTCCTCGATCGAACAGAACACATCCGCCCGGTCGCGCCGCACCTTGCGCTTGTCGGTGACCCGCGTCAGCCCGCCGGTGCCGGGCAGGACGGCGAGCAGGGGCACCTCCGGCAGGGCCACGGAAGAGGAGCTGTCGTCGGTCAGCATGATGTGGTTGCAGGCCAGCGCCAACTCGTAGCCACCGCCCGCACACGCGCCTTTCACCGCCGCGATCCACTTCTGCCCGGAATCCGCCTCGGCCGCCTCAAAGGTGTTGCGGGTCTCGTTGGTGAACTTGCAGAAGTTCACCTTGTGGGCGTGGCTGGCGCCCCCGAGCATGCGGATATTGGCGCCGGCGCAGAACACTTTGTCCTTGCCCGACGTCAGAACCACCACCTTCACTTCGGGGTGTTCGAACCGCATCCGCTGGGTGATGTCGTAGAGCTCGATATCGACACCGAGATCGTAGGAATTGAGTTTGAGCTGGTAGCCGTCAAACAGCCCGCCGTCTTCGTCCACGTCCATGATCACGGTCGCGACAGGCCCATCATAGGTGACGCGCCAATGACGGTATGTCGCGGGGTCGGTCTGGAAGTCGATGGTCTTGGTCACGGGTGAGTCTCCCTACGCGTTTGATGCAGTATAGTGCGACATTCCGTCTCGATCAAGCGGGAAGCATGGGCCGTGGAGGGGGTGAAATTGCCGAAAATTCAACATGTTGCCAGTTTCCTAGGAAACTGGTCGACAAGTCATGCATTATATTGCGAAACCTGATCCGGGTCGGGATTCGCCTCTCGGTTGCCCGATGCGCTGCCCGCCGCCGTGATCCGCGCAATGCAGAACGCGGTGATCGCCGTCAGCACGGGCTCGGGCTTTTCAAGGTGCGGCGCATGCCGCGCGCCCTCGACGACCAGCACTTCCACCGGCGCCGGGCTGCGCCGTTCGACCTCGCGGATCTGCGCGAGCGAGCCGTACTGGTCCTCGGCGCCCTGTATCGCGAGGCAGGGCACGCGCCAGCTGTCGATGACCTCGGCGACGTTCCATGGCTGAAACCCCTCGTCGAGCCATGCGTCGTTCCAGCCCAAAAAGGCGTTGTCCGGATCCCGGTGGTACTTCGACATTCGCTCCCGTATGCCACCCGCGCGGTAGGCATCACGTGCGGTTGCGATCTCCGCAAGCCCGGTCTCCTCGGTGAAGAAATGCGGCGCGATCAATACGAGCGCACGAAGCCGGTCGTCGCTCAGCCGTCCCGCAAATTCTGCCGCGATCGTCGCCCCATCGGAATGGCCGATGAGCACGACCGACCCGATACCCAGTGCATCCAGCACCTGCGGCAAAATCTCGATCGCCTCGCGGGTCATGTAGTCGAGCGGCCGCGGCAGATCGGCCGGGTCCGACTGCCCATAGCCGGCGCGCGAATACGCGACCACACCGAGCCCGGTTGCGGCGGCGAGCCGCGCCGGCACGTCGCGCCACAATGCCACGCAGCCAAGCCCCTCGTGCACCATCACCAATGTTGGCGCCTGCTGCGGCGGCGGCCCCCAGCAGGCATAGTCGAGCATCTTGCCGTCCGCCTCCAAACGTCCTGCGCCCCAAGGCGCCATCAATCCCCCTCGCGCAATTTGAACCGCTGGATCTTGCCTGTCGCGGTTTTTGGCAGATCTTCGACCACCTCGACCCAGCGCGGGTACTTCCACATCCCGATCCGGTCTTTCACGAACGCCTTGAGCGCCGCCTCGTCGGGCGCCTCGGCGCCCTCCTTCAGCACGATGTATGCCGCCGGTTTCACCAGGTCGTCGGGATCCGCCCTTGCCACCACGGCCGCTTCCAGCACAGAGGGATGTTCCACCAGCGTCTGTTCAATCTCGAACGGGCTCACCCAGATGCCCGAGACCTTGAACATGTCGTCGGTTCGCCCGCAGTAGACGAAGCGTCCGTTTCCTTCGCGCGCATATTTGTCGCCGGTCCGGGTCCAGTGCCCCTGGAAGGTCGACATCGACTTGTGCCGGCGGTTCCAGTAGCCCTCGGCCGAAGAGGGCCCGCGCACCAGCAACTCGCCCACCTCGCCGTCGTCCACCTCCTCGTCATGCTCATCCACAAGCCGGACCTCATAGCCGGGGACCGGCACACCGGAGGTGCCGTAGACGACATCGCCGGGGCTGTTAGACAGGAAGATGTGCAGCATCTCGGTGGAGCCGACTCCGTCCAGGATTTCCGCACCCCAGAGCGCCTCCCAGCGTTCGCCGATCTCGCGCGGCAGCGCCTCGCCGGCACTCGTGCAGATGCGAATGGAATGCACCGGGGGCGTTGCCGTCTTTTCCTGCTCCGCAACGACTGCGGCAAACAGGGTCGGCACGCCACAGAACACGGTCGGGCCTTCGCTGGCCATGATCCCGAGGACCGTCTCCGGGGTTGGCCGGCCGGAAAAGATTACCGTCGTCGCCCCCACGCTCATCGGAAAGCTCATCGCGTTGCCGAGACCGTAGGCGAAAAACATCTTGGCCACGGAGAACACCACATCGGTCTCGCGGATGCCCAGCACCTGCCGCCCGAACGTGTCGGCGGTGGCTTTCAGCGACGAATGGACGTGGCGCACACCCTTGGGCGCGCCGGTAGAGCCCGAGGAATAAAGCCAGAAGGCCAGCTCGTCACCATGCGCCTCCGCCGGCACGAGAGCGTCGGCGTCGCGCACGAAATCCTGGTAGCTCTCCGTGCCCTCCGGCGCGTCGCCGATCACCAGCACCGTGCGCAGGAACCGGTTGCCCTCGATCGCGGATTTCACATCGTCCCAGAGCGCTTGCGAGACGACGAGGATCGACGCGCGGCTGTCGTTCAGGATCGTTTCATAGACAGGCGCGGCGAGCAGGGTGTTGAGCGGCACCGGGATGGCGCCCGCCTTGATCGCGCCCCAGAACACGACCGGAAACTCGAGCTGGTCGCGCACGATCATCGCCACCCGCTCCTCGCGCCGCACCCCGTGGCGCACGAGCGCGCCGGCAAACCGCGCGGTCTCCTCCGCGAGCCTTCCATACGTAAGCGTACGCTTCTCTCCGTCAGCCTCCCGAAACGCGACCTTGCCGCCGCGGCCCTCTGCGAGGTGCCGGTCGACGAACCAGATCGCCGCGTTTTCATTCTCCATGTCGTCCTCCCTGGCCGGGCCGCCTCTTTGCCGAGCAGCCTCGGGCGTCGTCTCCGGTCGTTCGTTTCTGTACGGAACCGTATGGTTCGGCTAATGTCGGGTGAATTCGATCACGCCCTCCGGCAACAGATAGATCACGTAAGCGTCGCCCCCGGTTACGGTCGGGTGATGGGCGGACCCCGGCGGGTAGACGTACCATCCCGGTTCGAAGGCGTCGAAACGTGGGGCCCCGTCGAGCGGGATCACCGCGCCGATTTCACCATTCGGGTGCGTATGGTGTGGCCCTTTCACATCTTTCATACGAACCACGTCCACCGAAAAACGCCCGGCGCCGCCGCCGGGCTTGATGGCGCGACCGAACCGGATCCCGCCCGCCTCCCGGCTCATCAGCCAACCGTCGCGTTCACCTTCGGCGCACAATGCGGCTAGTCGGGCGAAGTCGGGCCCATTGCTCGGGTAGTCCGTGTTGAGCAGGTCCGCCATGTCAGCGTCGAGAGGCAGGCCGTCGAGCCGCGCCGCGATGCTGGAAAGCAGATCAGAAAACGCTTCGGCCGACATGGGTGCTCCCTGATCTAATGCGAGTCGAATATGCTTTATAGTGCACATGAGTCAGGACGGCGCAACATGAATTGCGGATATGTGCATTTTGGTGCACGAAGCGGTCAAGCTTCCGCATATGGCTTGGGTGGACGAAGCCCGGTCGCCCCCTCAGCCAAGCAGCACGTCGAGGTGTCGGATCACCGACCGTGCCAGCGCATGCGGTTCGTAGCCGCCTTCGAGCATCGACACGATCCGCCCCTCGGCGTGTTTCGTGGCGATCCGGACAAGTTCCTCGGTGAGCCAGCCAAAGTCGTCATCGGTGAGCGCCAGTGTCGACATGTCGTCGGCGACATGGGCGTCGAACCCGGCCGAGATCAGCACCATCTGCGGCGCGAATCTGTCCAGATGCGGCAACCAGTGTTCGCTGATCGCCTTGCGAAACCCGGGCCCGTCGGTTCCCGCGGGCAACGGCACGTCGACCAGGTTGTCGGTTTCTTTCTCGTGCCCGGTGAATGGGTAGAACGGGTGCTGGAACGACGAGCAGAACAGCACCCGCGGCTCATCCCTGAAAATGTCCTCGGTGCCGTTGCCGTGATGGACGTCGAAGTCCACCACTGCGACCCTCTCAAGCCCGTGCACGTCGAGCGCGTGTGCCGCGGCGACGGCGATGTTGTTGAACAAACAGAACCCCATCGCCTGCCCCCGCACCGCGTGGTGCCCCGGCGGACGCACGGCGCAGAAAACCGGGTTGGCCTCGCCCCGCATCACCAGGTCGACCGCCAGCACTCCGGCGCCGGATGCCCGTTCCGCGGCGCGCAAGGAGCCGGGGCTCATCACCGTGTCGCCGTCGATCTCCACCGGCGCGTCGCCCGGCCCCGGGGCCATCGCATAGACCCGGTCGATATAGTCCCGATCATGGACCCGTTCGAGATCGGCCCGATCGACCAGCGGCGCATCGTAATGGCGCAGCACGTAATCCATGCCCGAGGCGATCAGCTGGTTGGTGATGGCCTCGAGACGCAGGGGTGCGTCCGGGTGCAGATCGCCGGCATCGTGGTCGTGGCATTCGTAATGGGAAATGAAACCCAGCATGTCTCCTCCGGTATGGGCGAGCGGGTGGGCGAACTCGGACGGGGGTCTAAGTCTCTGTAATTGTTATTGTTACCGCTAACTATGCTTCGGGCGGGCGAAGGCGGGCGAAGCCGCGCGCGCGCCGGGGAGCCCCCCCGGCACGCGCCGATTTTACAGGTTGCGTTCGACCAGCACCAGATCCGGATCGTCGGGGTCCATCCGCCGGGAGAAGCCGAGATCGTTCATCAGCTGATGCATCGGTTCGTTGTTTTTCAGCACCGTGCCCTCGATCACCTGAAGCCCGTGGTCGCGGGCGGCGCGGAACAGCGCCTTCATCAGCCTTGTACCGATGCCCTGGTGGGTGATCTGATCGCCCACCACGATGGCGAACTCGCAGCTGCGGCCATCGGGATTGATGACGTAGCGGGCCACGCCCACCTGCTGCTCATGGCCGTCGCGCATGGCCATCGCGACCATCGCCATTTCGCGCCGGTAGTCGATCTGGGTGAACTGCACCAGCATCTCGGGAGACAGCTCGTTCATCGCCCCCATGAAGCGGAACATCCGGGCTTCGTCCGACAGACCGCGCACGAAGTTCTGCTCGCTCTCGGCGTCATCGGGCCGGATCGGACGGATGATCAGCGGGGTGCCGTCTATCAGGTGATCTTCGACGATCAGGTGCCGCGGGTAGGGATGGATCGCGACGTGATCATAGCGCCCGTCGCGCGCCGGCGGGCGCGCCACCTTGACCCGCGCATCGACCGCCAACACCCCTTCGGGGCCGGCAAACAGCGGGTTGATGTCGAGCTCGACAATCTGCGGCAGCTCACAGATGAGGTCCGAGACCCGCATCAACACGTCGACCACCGCCTCGCGGTCGACCGCGTCGCGTTCGCGAAAGGCGGCCAGCAGCTTCGACACTTTGGTGCGGTCCACCAGGCGGCTCGCAAGAACGGTATTGAGCGGCGGCAGGGCCACCGCGCTGTCTTGCAGAACCTCGACCATCGTGCCGCCGGCACCGAACAGGATCGTCGGCCCGAACACCTTGTCGCGGCTCGCGCCGATCACCAGTTCACGCGCGCCGGTAAGCCGCGCCATCGCCTCGACCGTCACGCCCTTGATCCGGGCATTTGGCCGGGCGGCCCTGGCCGAGGCCACGATCGAGCGAAACGCCACCATCACCTCGGCCGCGTCGGTGATATTGATCCGCACGCCGCCGACATCGGACTTGTGGCTGATGTCCTGCGAATTGATCTTGATCGCCACCGGGAAACCGACGGTTTCGGCGGCGACCAGCGCCGAGGACTCGCTGTCGGCTTCGATGGTCATGTTGACCGGGATGTGGAACGCCCGCATCAACGCCTTCGATTCCACGTCCGACAACATGTCGCGATCATCGGCCAGCACCGCGTCGACGATCATCCGAGCCCCCTCCAGGTCCGGATGGTGCGTCTCGGCCTGGGGCGAGGGGGTCTCCAACGCCAGCCTGCGGTTGCGGTGATGGGTCGCGAGGTAGGAGAAGGCGGAAACCGCCGGCTCCGGTGTCGCGAAATCGGCAATACTGTTCTCCGACAGGTATTCGCGGGCCGTGCCCACAGAGCTTTCGCCCATGAAACTGGCGAGCACCGGCTTGCTGCGCCGCTTCGGCAGGTTTTCCACCACCGCCTTGGCAATGGCGTCGGCGTCGGTCATCGCCTGGGGCGTGAGCAGCACCAGAATGCCGTCGACATTCGGGTCTTCGTAGACCGCCTTGACCGCGGCGCCGTATTCCTTGGGCCCCGCGTCGCCCAGCACGTCGACCGGGTTGCCGTGGCTCCAGTATTTCGGCAGCACCTTGCCAAGCTTTTCGATCGTCTTCGGCGAGAGATCAGCGATGTCGACCCTTGTGTCGCCCGCCCGGTCAGCCGCCAGCACGCCGGCGCCGCCGCCGTTAGTGACGATGCCGAGCCGGTTGCCGTTCGAGCGCTTGTTGGAGCCGAGGATCTCGGCCGCGGCGAACAGCTGCCCGAAGGACAGCGCGCGCACCGCACCGGTCCGCTCAAGGGCGGCGTCGAACACATGGTCGGCCCCCATCAGCGCGCCGGTATGGGTCGAGGCCGCCTTCGAGCTGGCCTCGTGGCGACCCGATTTCAGCACGATCACCGGCTTCAGGCGGGTCGTCGCGCGCATCGCCGACAGGAAGGAGGGCGCATGTTTCACGCCTTCGACATAGAGCAGGATCGCGTCCGTATGCGGATCGGTCGCGAGAAATTGCATGATGTCGCCGAAATCAATATTGGTCGCGTTGCCCAAGCTCACCAGGGCCGAGAAGCCGAGGTGATGCGGCCCCGCCCAGTCGGAAATCGCCGAGTTGAGCGCGCCCGATTGCGAGATCAGCGCAAGACGCCCTTTCGGCGTGCCGGCGCGCAGAAAGGTGGCGTTCATCTTGTGCCAGGGCCGCACCAGGCCAACGCAGTTCGGCCCCATGAACCGCACCCCTGCACGGTTTGCCTGGGCGATCAGCTCGGTCTCGTATCCCTTGCCGTCGCCGCCGCCTTCCCCGAAGCCGGCTGACAGGATGATCGCGTTCTTGCAGCCCGCTTCACCAAGGTCGCGGATGATACCGGGCACGGTGCGCGCGGGCGTCGCGATCAACGCCAGGTCGACCTCTTCGCCGATGTCGAGCACTGAGGGAAAACACTTCAGCCCACCCACCTGTTTGTGCTTCGGGTTGATTGGGTACATTTTCCCCTCGAACCCGTCGGCTTTGAGGTTGGTGAAGACCCTTCCACCGACAGTCTCGGCATTATCGGACGCACCATAGATCGCGACCGATTTCGGGTTCATCATTTTCGCAAGGGGGTTGGCTTCCATTGATTCTAGGCTCCTTTTGCCCGGGCAAATCTCGACCGGCGCGGATCGAACGTCTCCCCGCGCGCATTAGGCCTGAATACCTTTAGGATTCTTTGACGTGGGTCAACGAAGTACCCGATAACACTTGTTTCTTCCGTACCTTGGCCAGGTTGTCGCGGGTTGTCGCATTTGCTTTTGCCCGCCCACCCCTGTGTTAGACTTGAGCAAGGTTTCCCAGGCGAGGGTGTGATGTTTTCAGAAGTCACGAAAGGGCTGACCAGCGCGCAAGCGTCGAAACGTCTCGCTCAGGTTGGCCCCAACACGCTGGGCGAAGCAAAGGCGACGCCCTGGCCGGTCATCCTGCTGCGGCAATTCACCGGATTGCTGGTGGTCATTCTCATCGTTGCCGCCGGGATCGCGGCAGCCCTCGGGGAGGTCATCGACGCCATCGCGATCGGTCTTGTGGTGATCCTCAACGGCGTGTTGGGCTTTGTCCAGGAATGGCGCGCCGAAAACGCGCTCGAGGCGCTGCGCTCGATGCTCGCGCAACACGCGCGGGTGCGGCGAGACGGCCATGAGCGGATGATCGACACCCGTGAGATCGTGCCGGGCGACCTGGTGCTGCTGTCGGCGGGCGACAAGGTGCCCGCGGATCTTGCGCTCACCCACGCGGTTGAGCTCAGGGTCGAGGAAAGCGCTTTGACCGGCGAAAGCCTGCCGGTGTCGAAGTCGCACACGGACCCGGAGGCGAAGCTCTACATGGGCACCGCCGTGGTCGGCGGTCATGCGCAAGGCACGGTGACGGCCACCGGGCGGGCCACCGCGTTCGGTGAGATTGCCGAGCTCACCACCTCCGTCAGCCAGAAGAAGACCCACCTCCAGGAGGTGCTCGAAGTGCTCGCCCGCCAACTCGCCATCGCCTCGGTCGGGTTGGCGGCGGTCATTTTTGCGGCCGGGCTCTACAGCGGTCGCGAGATGCACGAGATGTTCCTCGTCGCGCTGTCGCTCGCCGTGGCGGTCGTGCCCGAGGGGTTGCCGGCGGTGGTGACGATCACGCTGGCACTGGGCGCGGCGGCGATGGTGCGCAAACAGGCGCTCGCCCGCCGTCTCCAGGCGGTCGAGACGCTGGGGGCGGCGAGCGTGATCTGCACCGACAAGACCGGCACACTGACCGAGGACAAGATGACCGCGACGCGGATCGCGACCCCGGGCGGCACCTACACCATCACCGGCGGCGGCTACGATCCGGTCGGGCATATCGAAAACCCCCAGGGCACCCGTGTGCGGGTCGAGGATGACGCGGATCTCGCCCAGCTGCTCGAAACCGTGCTCACCTGCAACCGCGCCCATCTCGAGCGCGACGACGACCACGGTTGGCGGCTGATCGGCACCCCGACCGAGGGCGCGCTGGTCACGCTCGCCTACAAGGGTTGGTGCCCGCTGCCGGCGCGCGAACCGGTGGCCGAGCTGCCGTTTTCGTCGGAGCGCAAACGCATGAGCGTGTTGTCGGCGGGCGAGGGCGCCAGTGCCGGGGCCTGGGTGCTGCATGTGAAGGGCGCCCCCGAACGGATCCTGGAGCGCTGCACCCGCTACCGGATGGCGGGCGCCGACCACCCGATCGAGCCGGCACAGCGCGCCCGGTTCACCGCCGATTGGGAGGCGCTGGCCGCCGAGGGCGCCCGGGTCATCGCCGTTGCCCGCCGTCACCAGCCGGGCGCGACCCCGCCGGCCGACGAGGAAGACCTGACCTGGCTCGGCGCGGTCGCGCTGATGGACCCGCCCCGCGAGGAGGTCAAACCCGCGATCGCGGTGGCGCGGGACGCGGGCATCCGGGTGATCATGATCACCGGCGACGGGGCGGCCACGGCGAAGGCGGTGGCGGGTATGGTCGGGCTCGCGGTCGACCGGGTACTCACCGGGGCGGACGTCGAGGCGTTCACCGACGCCGAGCTCGACCTGGCCCTTGACGAAAACGTGCTGTTCGCGCGCACCGCGCCCGCGAACAAGATGCGCCTCGTGCGCAGCTTGCAGGCCAAAGGCCAGATCGTCGCCATGACCGGCGACGGGGTGAACGACGCGCCGGCGCTCAAGCAGAGCGACATCGGCATCGCGATGGGCGAGCGCGGCACCGATGTCGCCCGCGACGCCTCTGACCTTGTCCTGCTGGACGACAACTTCGCCACCATCGTGCGCGCGATCAAGGAGGGCCGCCGCCAGTACGAGAACGTGCGCAAATTCGTGCGCTACCTGCTTGCCTCCAACGCGGGCGAGGTGGCGGCGCTGCTTGCCAACATCCTGATCGGCGGGCCGCTGATCTTTCTCGCCACCCAGATCCTGTGGATGAACCTCATCACCGACGGGGTCACGGCGGTGGCGCTTGGGCTGGAGAAGGCGACGCCGGGCACGATGAAACGCCCGCCCCGCGACAAGGACGAAAGCGTGATCGGCCGGGCAGGGCTCGCGATGATCCTGGTCTTCGGCGCCTACACCGGCACCGCGAGCCTGTTGATCTTCTACCATTTCCTGAGCGTTGGCGACGAGGCGGTCGCGCGCACCGCCGCCTTCACCGCGATGGTGCTGTTCGAAAAGGTCAGCGTCTTCGCCTTCCGCTCCTTCCACAACACCAATTTCCGGATCGGCTGGGTCTCCAACCCGCTGCTCATCGCGGCACTCTTCGCCATGATCGGGCTGCAACTCGCCGCGATCTACTGGGCGCCGATGCAGGTGCTTTTGAAGACTGCGCCTTTGGGCTGGGCGCATTGGCAACTGATCGCCCTCGCCGCCCTGCCGCTCTTGGTGGTGCCGGAGATCGCCAAGGCGCTGCTGCCAGGGCCGCGCGACGTGGCGTAGAGCAAAAAACGGATCAGACTGAAACGTCTGATCCCGGGATTTTGCTCAACCTCCTGCATCGGGATCAAAATCCTTTTTCAGATCGTCGCGATCTGAAACGGTTTTGATCCAGGGGTTTCGGACCGGCTTTGCCGGTCCGACCCGTCGCTTCGATTCACTGGGGGGAGGCCGCTGCGCGGCGCGATCACAAGCGCCTTCGGCGCGGTTTCTTGAGTATTTTTGCCAAAAATACGCAGGATCAGGCGTAGCGTGCCGGGTCCAGCGCCGCGACGGTCTCAGACTCGATCACCGGGGTGCGGCCGCCCGCGAGGTCGGCGACGAGCTGGCTGGCGGCCGGCGCGGTCTGGAACCCGTAGCCCCCCTGGCCCGCGCACCACAGGAAAGTGGGGTCTTCCGGCGCCCGACCGATGACCAGGTTGCCGTCGGGCGAAAAGGTGCGAAGCCCCGCCCAATTGGCAATCATCCGGCTGACCGGCGTGGTCACATGCGCCTCCCAGCCGGCGATCCCCGCGGCCAGCACCATGTCGTCGGCCCAGGCGTCGTGCGGCTCGGCGGGATCGGCATCCGCGGGCGAGATCAGGAGTGCGCCCGCGTCGGGCTTCATGTACCACGTTTCGCCTGCGCCGATGACCATCGGCCAGTCGCGCGGATCGTGTCCGCCGGGTGCTGCGACCCGGGCCATCGAGCGCCGCTTCGGTGTGAGCCCGATGGGCGCGATGCCGGCCAGGCGGGCGATGTCATCGGCCCAGGCGCCGGCCGCGTTGACCAGCACCCGCGCGGTGAAGCTTTGGCCCCGTGTCTCGACCTCCCAGCCGCCGTCGATCCGCCGGATCGTTTCCGCCTTGGCGCCGGTCACCACCCGGCCCGCCGCCCGGATCTCGCGGGCGAAGCCCTGGATCAGCCGGTCGGTGTCGATGTCCCAGGCCGCCCGATGCCAGCCGGCGCGGGTCACCTTTGCGGGGTCCAGCACCGGCACGCGGGCCCGGGCCGCTTCGGCGCCGATCTCCTCGAGCCCCATCGCGGCCACGTCGCGCTCGAAGGCCTCGTCCGCCCCGGCGCCGGCGATGAACATCAGACCGCGGGGGCTGAGCACGCCGGACGCCTCGAAGAAGTCCGCGGAGGCCCGCGACAGCGCCACCGTGGGGGCGAGCCCGTAGTTCGGTTCGAACAGCGCCGCCGAGCGGCCCGAGGCGTGGTAGCCGAGCGCGCTTTCCGTTTCCAGAAGCGTCACCCGTCCCAGCGCTGCGAGCCGCGCCCCGGCGCTTGTCCCGGCGATACCGCCGCCGATGATGAGAAAATCGTCCATGCGCGCGACCCTGCCCCCTTGCCGGCGCGGCGGCAAGTCAGGTCAGTCGGAATAGCTGTAGATGAATTCCAGCCGCTCCCAGGTCTGGTCGCCGGTGGGATGGCAATTGTGGAACACCGGTCGCCAGCCTTCGAGGATGACATGGGTCTCGGAGGCCACCCAGCCTTCGATGGCAAAGGTGCTGGCGCCGCAATTTGGCGAAAACACCCGTGCGGACCCGTAGTATCGGTTGCCGTCGCGCCAGCCGTCGAAGAACAGCGTTCCGGGACGCACGCCGGCGTTGACGATCCCGGGCCGGGGGGCGGCGTAGTAGAAATCCCGGGCGTTGCCGTGGGCGGAGAGCCGCATCAGCGAGCCGTTGTGGTTCCAGTAGCTGTCGGCCATCGCGGGGAAGGCGATGCACAAGGACAGGACGAGGGCGACGAGGCGGGTTGTCAAAGGCATGCGGGGCTCCGGGGAATGCGGTCGGTTGAATGAGACCGAACGATGGCACGCGTCGGGCTAGGAACCAACATGAAATGGCCCCCGCGCGGGGAAAACGCGGGGGGCAGATCTGGACGACAGGGAGGGAAGCCGTCCGGTGCGGTGGGTCGCCGCGCGTGCCTGCGCCGCGCCGTCGACAGGGATGACACGCGCCGTCGCGGGTTATCCGTCGATAAAAAATCTGAAGGGGTCAGGCGGTCGCGTCGAGCAGAAACAGAGCCGCGACTGTGGCCGCGTCGCGGATGTCTCCGCCAGCAATCATCGCCATGATCTCGGCGCGCGTGAAGCGGGATGTTTCAAGGTCCTGCTCCTCTGGCTCGCGCGCCATCCGGCCCGGGGTGAGGCCGGTGGCGCGAAAGATGTGGCAGCCCTGGTTGGCGGTGCCGTTGGCGGGGTAGAGAAAGCCGAGCTTGTCGAGCTGTTCGGCGCGGTAGCCGGTCTCTTCCTCGAGCTCGCCCGCGGCTACCCGCGCCGGATCGGTGCCGGGCCGGGTCTCCCAGGAGCCTTGCGGAAACTCCCAGTAACGCCCGGCGACCGGGTAGCGATATTGCCGCACGAGCTGGAAACTGGCGTCCGCGTGGACCGGCAGGATCAACACGAAGTCCTCTTTGTCGACCACGCCGTAGATCCCGTCTGTCCCGTCGGGAAAGCGGATGGTGTCTTCGTGCAGCTTCATCCAGCGGTTTTGATAGACCGTGCGGCGGGAAAGCTGGCGGATCACCGGCATCTTGGCACCCTTTCGTTGTCGAGGGGAGCCTACACGCGGGCGTCGTAGGCACCAAACAAAAGACCCCGCCGGTGGGGCGGGGTCTCGGGGTTCTCCGGGGAAAAGGCTTAGCGCCGGCCGGGTCCGAAATCGTCGGCCGTCACCGCGCCGTCGCCGTCGGGATCGAACCGGGCGAACCAGTCTTCACCGGCGGTGACGAATTCCTCCATGCTCACCATGCCGTCGCCGTTGGCATCCAGCATCGTGAATTCATTGCCCGCATTGCCGTAGCCGCCGCCAAACTGCGGACCGGATCCGCGCTGGCCGCCTTGCATCACAGGCCCGGTGTTGCCTTGCATGCCCTGCATGCCCTGCGCGCCAGGACCGGCGCCGAACTGGCCGGGCATCCCTTGCGGGGCCATCGGCGCGCGCATCTGTCCGTAGCCCGGCCCGATCGGGGCGAACCCGTAGCCCGGCCCCATCTGCTGCGGTGCCTGACCCCAGCCCGGCCCCATCGCTTGCGGACCATAGCCCCAGCCGGGGCCCATCGCCTGTGGGCCGTAACCGTAGCCCGGGCCCATGCCCTGCGGCCCCCAACCGGGCCCCCAAGGCTGCATCATGCCCATCGCGGGCGGCATCCCGTAGCCGTAGCCCGGTTGGCCCATCTGCTGTCCACCCCAACCCGGCTGGCCGCCCATCGCCATGCCACCGCGGCCTTGGCCGCGCTGTTGGCCGTAGCCTTGGCCTTTGCCTTGCTGCTGGCCGTAACCCTGGCCGCGCTGCTGGCCGTAACCCTGGCCCTGCTGCCGAGCTTGGCCTTGTCGCTGCCCCATGCCCTGCCGCTGGCCGCGTCCGGCGCCCTGTGTCACCGCCGCGTCGTCGCGGGCGCTGTCGCGGGCATCCCACATCGCGTCGCGCATCTGGTCGTGGTTGGCAAACTCCGCCGCCGTCAACTGCCCGTCTTCATTGTCGTCGAAACTCATGAACAGATCGCCGCGGCGTTCCAGCACTTCGTCGAGGGTGACCTTGCCGTCGCCGTCGTAGTCCCAGCTGTCGATGAAATTCTCACCCGGGGTCCACCCGGCGCTGTCCTGGGCCGAAAGCGGCAGGGCGAAAGCGATGAGGGTGGCGGAAAGCAATGTTGTGCGTTTCATGGGGGTTTCTCCTCTGACCCGATCCGTTGCGTATGTTGTTCAAACGCGGGACTGCATCGGTTCCGGCGCCCCTGCGACACCCTGTCACGACCGAGGCCCCGCCGGATACCGGCGGGGCCTCGCGAAATCACCTGCCAAGTGCCAGGATCAGTTGGGGATCTCGCCTTCGAGCCCTTCGACGTAGAAGTCCATGCCCGCGAGTGTGCCGTCGTCGGCCACGTCGCCTTCGGCCAGCCAGTCCGAGCCGTCCTGCTTCTTGAGCGGGCCGGTGAACGGGTGGTACGCACCGGAGGCGATCGCGTCCTTGAGCGCCAGCGCCTCGGCCTTCACCTCCGCCGGCACCGCGTCGGTGATCTCACCGATGCCAACCATGCCGGGCGCAATACCGTCCCAGGTGTTCACGCTCTCCCAGGTGCCGTCGATCGCCGCTTGCGTGCGCGCGATGTAGTAGGGCGCCCAGTTGTCGATGATCGACGAGATCCTCGGGAGAGGCGCATAATCGGCCATGTCGGAGGCCTGGCCGAAGGTGTAGACATTGCCCGCCTCGGCGGCCGCGGCCTGCGGCGCGGTCGAATCCGTGTGTTGCAGCACCACGTCGGCACCCTGCTCGATCAGCGCCTTGGCGGCGTCGGCTTCCTTGGCCGGATCGAACCACGTGTAGGCCCAGACGATCTTGAACTGGACATCGGGGTTGACCTTCCTGGCGTGGATATAGGCCGCGTTGATGCCGCGGATCACTTCCGGGATCGGGAAGGAGGCGATGTAGCCGATGATATTGCTCTCGGTCATGTGCCCTGCGATCGTGCCCTGCACCGCGCGGCCCTCGTAGAAGCGCGCCGAGTAGACCGAGAGGTTGTCGGCCGTCTTGTAGCCGGTCGCATGTTCGAACTTCACATCCGGGAACTTCTCGGCCACGGCCACGGTCGCGTCCATGTAGCCGAACGAGGTGGTGAAGATCAGATCGGCGCCCGAGAGCACCATCTGGGTGATCGCGCGCTCGGCATCGGCGCCTTCCGGCACGCTCTCCTGGTAGATCGTCTCGACCTTGTCGCCGAAATGCTCCTCGAGGGCGAGCCGGCCCTGGTTGTGCTCATAGGTCCAGCCACCGTCGCCGACCGGGCCGACATAGATGAAGCCCACCTTGGTGGGGTCCTGGGCCTGGGCAGCGCCCGCAAGGCCGACCGCCAGCGCGGTGCCGGCGGCAAGGGTCTTGAGAATATTCATGGGTCAGTCTCCGTCTGTTGGTTTATCGGGGTTGGAGGGATGGGCGCGCCGCCGGCGGATGTTGGTTTCCGATTCCAACAACGCCGCCGTCACGATGGCCGCCGGCACCGCGATGATGCCGAGGCCGATGAACAGAACGAAAGTGGTGAACAGCCGCCCGCCCGGCGTGATCGGCACCATGTCGCCGTACCCCACCGTAGTGAAGCTCGCCACCGCCCACCACAGGCTGGTGAGGATCGAGGTGAACACCTCCGGTTGCGCCTCGTGTTCGAACAAGTATATCCCGACGGCGCTCACATAGAGCATCAGCGCCGAGATGACCCCGAAGACAAACAATTCGCCGCGGACCGCCCGGAGCGCTACCACAAGCCGGTCGAGCGAACGCGACGAGCGGAACAGCTTGAGCAGCCGCACCAGTCGAAGTGCGCGTACCACCTGCCACTGAGGGGTGATGAAAGCGATGGCGGGCAGGATCGAGACAAGATCGACCAGCCCCCAGAAGCTGAAGACGTAGCCCCACCGGTTCGTCGCCGACCAGATCCGCAAGAGGTATTCCAGCGCAAAGATGCAGAGTGTCAGGAATTCGAATGCGTAGAGCGCCTGGCGCATTGTCGTCGGAATGCCCGGCTCTGACTCCAGCGCGATGGCGATGGCCGAAAGTCCGATCAGCACCAGGATCGCGTGGGCCACCCGCCCGCCAAGCCGCGGATGGTTCCCGTCGAGGGCTGCGTTGATCCCGGAACGTGTCAGTTGATCCCCCATCGCGGACGCCGGTCTCAGCTCGATGCATGGAATACGCGTCCCAGCGCGCCCGGCGCCCCATGATTGCCGCGCATCGAGATGATGACCAGCACGAGGATGGTGACAAGATAGGGCGAGCTCGTCAGCAACAGCGTGTCGGATCCGGTGGCGAACCCGGTGACGAGGCCGAGCAGCGACACCAGCGCGGCCCCGGCGAGAAAGACGCCCGGCCAGAGCAATGAGCCGCGCAGGGTCACCCGGCCCCGCGCGGCCTGTGCCGCCAGGCTGATGACAAGGCTGATCGGCGCCAGCGCCGCGAGCAACCACGGCAGCGCCACGAGCAGCGGGATGCCGGCCGCCTGGAGGTTCAGCTGAAGCACCGTGAGCCCGCCGAAGAGGTAGGCGCCGAGCAACACCCAGACCGCCCGCCAGCTCGCAAAGACCACGATGGCAAGCGCGATCCAGCCCGCGCCCGAGGTCATGCCTTCGGTCCACTGCGGCACCCGCACGAGGCTCACATAAGCCCCGCCGAGCCCCGCCATGGCGCCGCCGAACATAATCGCGAGCAGCCGCACGCGCACTACCTTGTAGCCCAGCGCATGGGCGGCTTCGTGGTTCTCGCCCACCGCGCGCAGGATCAGCCCGGCGCGGGTGTAGCGCAGGAAAGCCCAGACCGCGACCACGGCGAAGAGCGAGATGTAGACCATCGGGTCGTGGCGAAACAGGATCGGCCCGAGCACAGGCAGGTCGCCCAGCATCGGCAGATCGAGCTTGCCGAGTGTTGCCGATTTCATCCCCTCGTAGGGCTTGCCGATGAGCGACGACAGCCCGAGCCCGAACAGGGTGAGTGCCAAGCCCGTGGCGACCTGGTTCGATTGCAGGAA